>ERZ773065.4-NODE-4-length-241467-cov-17.020430_pt1 | contig 241467 bp, 206 predicted proteins | sample MGYA00580623_ERZ773065 | MGnify/ENA primary metagenome ERZ773065 (study PRJEB29015, sample SAMEA2738017) | human oral metagenome | biome: human oral; feature: human-associated habitat; material: dental | place: China | collected 2047 ... | reverse complement strand
GCGGTCATCCGGCCCGCTGCGGACTGGCGGTCATCCGGCCCGCTGCGGACTGGCGGTCATCCGGCCCGCTGCGGACTGGCGGTCATCCGATTTGCGACAGGCTAGTGCGCAGGCGGGCAGCCCTGTCTGCCCCGACGACCGGTCGCGCCCCGTGCGTATGCCGGCCTCGATGGCCGGCCGAGGTATCCGCCGACCGATAACCGGTTGCCCCGAATAGCAATGTTAAGCAAACGTTTCCACCTGCCGACTGCGGCACTTCAAGCAACTATTGATGCCTCATAGTATCGAGGGCATAGCGTTGCATTGGCACATCTGCCTGTCTTGAGAAAGGTGCGATCCATGATGGAGAACCTCACACGCCGTAGCTTCCTGAAGGCGTCCGCGCTCACTGCCGGCGGTACGGCTGCCACGGCGGCACTCGCCGCCTGCGGTGGTAACACGGCTTCCCCCGAGTCCGCCAAGAAGGTCCTGAAGTTCGGTCAGGCCAACGCCAAGCAGGGTCTGGACATGCAGAAGTCCACCAACTCCGCCTCCTCCTCCATCGCCGACTCCATCTTCGAGTCGCCCCTGCGCTGGACCGAGGACAACGAGCTCGTCACCTGCCTGCTGACCGAGATTCCCAGCTTCGAGGCAGACGGCGTCACCCTGCACTGCGAGCTCAAGGACGGCATCAAGTGCCATGACGGTTCGACGTTGACCGCCAATGACGTCAAGTACAGCTTCGAGCGCATGTTCACGCCGGCCACCGGTGCCAAGTCGACCTACATGTACGACAAGATCAAGGGTGCCAAGGAGATGCTTGCCGGTACCGCTACCGAGCTCGAGGGCCTCACGGTCGAGGACGACACCCACTTCACCTTCGTCCTCACCGATCCCATGGTCACCTTCGTCAACAACCTGGGCATCTCCTACGCTCACATCTTCCCGAAGGCCGCCTGCGAGGCCGCCGGCGACTCCTGGGGTTCCGGTACCAGCTGCGTGGGCTCCGGCAAGTACAAGGTCCAGTCCAACGACGACACCACCGAGGTCGTCCTGGAGAAGTTCGCTGACTACCACGATGGCGAGCCTGCCCTGGACGAGCTGCGCTACGTCTTCTACGACGACCTCAACACCAAGATGATGGCATTCAAGAACGGCGACATCGACTACACCGACCTCGACGCCTCCCTGCTCCAGCAGTACCAGAACGACCCGGACGTCAAGGACCTCATCACCCAGTACGAGACTCTGGGCACCCAGTTCGTGAACCTCAACCTGAGCGATGCCGCACTCCAGGACGCCCGCGTGCGTCAGGCGCTCTCGCTCGCCATCAACCGCCAGGAGCTCATCGACTCCATCGTCGGTGGCGCGGGCATCGCATGCTCCGGCTGGCTGGCCCCCCAGACCCCGGGCTTCGACAAGAGCGCCGCGGCGTTCGAGTACGACCCCGAGAAGGCCAAGTCCCTCCTCGCCGAGGCCGGCGTCTCGGGCCTGACGCTCTCCGCCAAGGTCCGTAACGGCATCAGCCAGAAGCAGCTCGTCGCCATCCAGGGCTACTGGAATGAGATCGGCGTCACCCTCGACGTCCAGGTCGAGGACAACGGCGTCTGGGCCCAGGACTGGGCCGACGGCAGCCTCCAGGTCACCGCGCTGGGCTGGTTCCCGCTCTATGCCGACGCCGACAACCACATGTACACCTACTTCTACAGCGAGAACGCCGCCAAGAAGTCCTCCTTCTACAACAATGCCGAGTTCGACCGTCTCGTAGCAGAGGCCCGCATCGAGCAGGACAAGGACAAGCGTGCCGACCTCTACAAGCAGGCCGACAACATCCTGACCCGCACCGACTTCGCCACCCTGCCGCTCTACTGGCCCAAGAACCAGTTCGTTGCCAAGGACTACGTCAAGGGAGCCAAGGTCGGCAACCTGATCTACCACATGATCGACGTCGACATCGACACCACGAAGGATGACTACTCGGCCTAGCCTGCGCGCCGTTCGCCTGCGTCCAGACGCAGCTGCCGACGCAAGCTAGCCAGGCGGGGCGCCGCACGTGCCTGCGGCGCCCCGCCGTGCGCAAGGGGCCTAGGGAGGAATCCTGCGCGTGGCCCGCGACCAAGAGGAGGGGAGAGGCCGAATGAGGGACTTTCTCGTAAAGAGAATCCTGCAGGCGGTAGGCGTGGTGATCTGCATCTCCGCCATCACGTTCTTCGTCCTCAACATCGTGCCGGGCGATCCCGTCCGCACCATGATGGGCGACATGGCCGACGAGCAGACGATCGAGCAGGTCAGGCACACGATGGGCCTGGACAGGCCCGTCCCCGAGCAGTATGCCACCTGGTTCTCCAACATGGTCAGGGGAGACTTCGGCACGTCGTACACCCAGAACAAGAGCGTCGCCCTGCTGATGGGCAACGCGTTCGCGGTCACCGTGCGGCTGGCGGGCTTCGCCTATCTCTTCGCCCTGGCCCTGGGCCTGGCGGTTGGCATCGTGTCGGCCGTCTGCCATGGTAGGGCGGCGGACCGCATCCTCATGGCCCTCTCCATCTTCGGCATATCGGCGCCGTCGTTCTGGGTGGCCATCATCATCCAGATCATCTTCGCGCTCAACCTCAGGTGGTTCCCGCTCTCGGGCGTCAAGACCGCAGCGGCCTTCGTGCTGCCGGTCATCGCCTTGGGCACGCGCTACGCGGCATCCATCGCGCGCGTGACGCGCACCTCCATGCTGGACGTGCTGAACCAGGACTACATGCGCACGGCCGAGGCCAAGGGCCTCAGGAAGTGGTCCATCGTCATGGTCCACGGCCTGCGCAACGCCCTCATCCCCATCATCACCATCGCGGGCACGCAGCTGGGCGACATCTTCACCGGCTCCATCCTTATCGAGTCCGTCTTCGCCATGCCGGGCATGGGCAAGCTCCTGCTTGACGCCATCAACGCCCGCGACCTGCCCCTGATCGAGGGCGGGGTCATGTACATCGCAATCATCTGCGTCGTGGTCTACCTTCTCGTCGACATCCTGTATGCCGTCGTGGACCCACGCATCCGACTCGGAGGGGAGGCGGTGGAGTAATGGCACTGCTTTCAAGCGACAAGAGCGATGGCAGGGTCCAGGAGGCCGAGCGCATCGCGAAAGACGCCGTCCGGGCCCAGGAGGCCGAGGGGCCCCAGGCGGGCGGGCGGCGTGCCTCGAGCTACTGGGCGGTCAGCTGGAACATCTTCAAGCGCAACAGGCTCGGTGTGGCCTGCCTTGTCGTGGTCGCCCTGCTCGTTCTTGTGGCGCTGCTGGCACCTATGCTGGCGCCCTATGACCCCGACGCCCAAGAGCTCTCCAACATGCTGGCAGCACCCTCGTCGGCCCACGTCTTCGGCACCGACGAGTTCGGCCGCGACATACTCTCGCGCGTCATCTACGGTTGCCGCATCTCGCTCTCCGTCGGCGTCGTGTCCCAGCTCATCGCCTTGGTCATAGGCTTCCTTGCCGGCGTCTTCGCGGGCTATTTCGGAGGTAGGGTAGATGCGGTCGTCTCGTTCGCCATCCAGGTCTTCTCGAGCTTCCCGTTCCTGCTCTTTGCCATCGTCGTCATGTTCGTCATGGGCCCGGGCCTCGTGAACCTCTACGTGGCGCTCGGCCTTCTGATGTGGACGTCCACGGCGCGTCTCGTCCGCGGCGACGTCATGCGCCTCAAGGGCTCCGAGTACATCCAGTCCTGCATCCTCTCGGGTGGCAAGAGCTGGCGCATCATCATGAAGCACCTGCTGCCCAACTGCATATCGACGCTGATCGTCGTCTCGACGCTGGGCATCCCCAACGCCATCCTCTCGGAGGCCTCGCTCTCGTTTCTGGGCCTCGGCGTCCAGCCGCCCATGTCCAGCTGGGGCCAGATGATCTCGGCCTCCCAGCCCTACATCCAGTCGAACACCAACTACAGCGTCGTGCCCGGCATCGCCATCATCGTCACCGTCATGGCGTTCAACCTGCTCGGCGATGCCCTGCGTGATGCGCTCGACCCCAAGATGCGCTCGTAGGGGAGGGGGAACATGACCACAGCAGGCAAGCACCGCACCACCTCCGAGGTCGTTGCCGAGGAGTATCGCGGCGAGGCCAGGGAGCTCGCTCAGGAGCGGCTCGACGAGGACCGGGCCCGCGAGGTCCTTCTCCGCGTCAACAACCTGAGCGTCACCCTCTTCACCGAGGACGGGCACCTCCCGGCCATCACCGACCTCTCCTTCGTCATGCGCAAGGGGGAGACCCTGGCCGTCGTGGGCGAGTCGGGCTGCGGCAAGTCCATGTGTGCGCTCTCCATCATGGGGCTTTTGCCCCAGCCGCCCGCCAAGGTCACGGACGGCTCGATAGAGTTGGGCGGCGTCGACATGGTCAAGCTCACGGCCGAGGAGATGCGCCAGTACCGCGGCAGCAAGATCGGCATGATCTTCCAGGAGCCCATGACCTCGCTCAACCCAGTCATGACCGCAGGCAGGCAGATCCGCGAGGGCCTTCTGGTCCACAATCCCAAGATGGGCAAGAGGCAGGCCGACGAACGTGCCCTCGAGATGATCCGCCTCGTGGGCATCCCGGCGCCCGAGAAGGTCTTCAAGAGCTACCCGCACGAGCTCTCGGGCGGCATGCGCCAGCGCATCATGATCGCCATGGCCCTGGCCTCGCGTCCGTCGCTTCTGATCTGCGACGAGCCCACCACCGCCCTCGACGTCACCATCCAGGCGCAGATCCTGCAGCTCATCGACCGCATGCGCGAGGAGCTGGGAACGGCGGTCATGCTCATCACCCACGACATGGGCGTCGTCTCGGAGATGGCCGACTGGGTCCTGGTCATGTACGCCGGCCACAAGGTCGAGTACACCCTGGCGCCAGAGCTCTTCACCAACCCCCTGCACCCCTATTCCAGAGGCCTCATCGACTCCATCCCGTCGCTCGACTCATCGGTCGACACGCTCTACGCCATTCCCGGCAACGTCCCGATGCTGAACGAGATGCCGGTCGGCTGTCCGTTCCATCCGCGCTGCCCGTTCGCCAAGGACATCTGCCGCAAGCACGCGCCCGGGATGCTGCCCGTCGAGGGCGACGAGAACCACCTCGTGGCATGCTGGAAGTACACGAAGAGCTGGGGAGAGTAGCCGATGGGCAGGAACAGGGACATGAACGACGTCGTGCTCAAGGCGGAGCACCTCACCAAGCGCTATCCCATCAAGAAGGGCCTCTTCGGCAAGTCCCGGCAGTTCGTCCATGCCCTCGAGGACGTGTCCTTCGAGCTGCACAGGGGCGAGACCTTCGCCATCGTCGGCGAGTCGGGCTGCGGCAAGTCCACCACGGGCAAGTGCGTCCTGCGTCTGACGGAGCCCACCGAGGGCACGGTCACGCTGGACGGCGAGGACTTCACCGCGCTCTCGGGTGACGCGCTGGTACGGGCGCGCCAGAAGATGAAGCTCATCTTCCAGGATCCGTACAGCTCGCTCAACCCGCGCATGACCGTGGCCGACATCATTGCCGAGCCCATCGACATCGCCGGCACCTACAAGACCAAGGCCGAGCGCGACGCCCGCGTCGAGGAGGTCATGGGCGCCGTGGGCCTGGACCTCTCCTACAAGTACCGCTATCCGCACGAGTTCTCCGGAGGGCAGCGCCAGCGCATCGGCATCGCCCGCGCCATCGTGCTCGAGCCCGAGGTCGTGGTGTGCGACGAGCCGGTCTCCGCGCTTGACGTGTCGGTGCAGGCCAAGGTCATCAACCTGCTGGAGCGGCTCCAGGACGACCTGGGCCTGTCCTACGTCTTCATCAGCCACGACCTTTCCGTCGTCAAGCACATCTCCGACACGGTCATGGTCATGTACCTGGGTCACGAGATGGAGCTGGCGGAGAAGGACGCGCTGTTCGAGAGGCCACTGCACCCCTACACCCAGGCCCTTCTCGACGTCATCCCGCGCATCCGTCACGAGCGCATCCAGGACAAGCGCATCCTGCAGGGCGACGTCCCCAGTCCCACCAACCCGCCCGAGGGCTGCGTGTTCCACACACGCTGCAGCCGGTGCATGAGGGTCTGCACCGAGGTCGCGCCCGAGCTGCGTGAGGTCGAGCCCGGGCACCTCTGCGCCTGCCACCTCTTCGACGAGGCGCTCTCAGAAGCGGAGCGAGAGCTCGTGGGCATTGCGCCCGAGGCCAAGACACAGGCGTAGGGTGAAGGACGTACGCTGCGGCAGGGTTCGGCAGAAAGTTGGATGGCGGCGTTACGGGCGCATCAATGAGCGCGTGGCGGTCGGGGATGGGATGTCACCGTGTCGGTTCGCAGCGGCTTTCGCGCTCCGCCAGGTCGCGATGCGCTGTCCTCGCACCCTTGCCCTACAATCTCATTCACAATAGTTTCTCACGCGTCCATTTTTAGAGGCCTCGGGGACGGCAGGACAACTATCGTGAGTTGCGATGGGGACAGATTCACAATACTTCGCCAGACATCCCGGATAGGGTCACTTTGCGGATGCGTGGCGAGGTATTGTGAGTGCACCCGAGAGTTAGTTTCAAAAATTTTTACACTAGTTATCCAGCCATCCATGAGGGACAGAAAACTGGACGGCTAGCGAAGAACTGTGAAGTTCTCTCGGCCAAGGCTCACAGTAACTTCCCTGCCGTCCATGCTATCGATGCCCGCTGAGGGGCAGCGGGGCAGCGCCGTATGCCAGCCTGCCCGCTCCTGTCTTGCTCGCCTACAGCCCCCCTCAGCCCTTGGTAACCTTCCTGAACAGGGGGTTCACCAGGACCTGCAGGCCCTTGAAGTCGCTCTTGAGGGCATAGGGCATCTGCGGCCAGCAGACGGGCAGGCAGGCATAGTCGATGCGGACAAGCTGCTTGTCGGCCTGCTTGGCGAGGTTGGCGATGGCGCTGTCGCCGTCGGTGGTCTGGCGCGCCTCGTCTACGAGCGCGTCGAAGACGGTGCTCTCGTAGAACGAGCTCTTGGCAGCCGCACGGTCGCTCCTGAAGTAGGAGCCCATGTGCTCGATGCCCTGGAAGCAGAGGGTCGACCAGGTGACCAGCGTCACCTGGAGCGTGCCGTTCTTGCGCGACTCGGACCAGACGCCGTTGTCGATGACCTGGACGTCGCAGCTGACGCCAATCTTGGACCAGGCGTCCTGCAGGGCGACCATGAGGTCCTGGTCCTGCGAGCGCACCTGGGCGCTCAGTGCAAGGCCATCGGCACCGGCCTCGGCGAGCAGCGACTTGGCCTTTTCGACGTCATAGTCCAGCACGTCATAGCTGCCGTCATGGCCTGACTCCGAGGAGGGGCAGAAGCAGCTGGCGGGTTCGGCGGCGCCGGAGAGCACGGTGTCGCAGATCTCCCTGCGGTTGATGGCGAGCGAGAGCGCCTGGCGCACGCGAACGTCTGCGAGCTTCTCGTCCTTGAGGTTGAGGTTCACGAACTGCGTGGACGCCGGGGCGTAGTAGACGATGTCATCCTTGACATCGTCGTCCGCAGCATAGGTCTTGATGAGGCTGCGGTCGATGAACGCCAGGTCGATGTCAGCGTTCTTGTAGCTGAGCATGCGCGTGTTGGCGTCGTCGATGTAGACGAAGTCGACCTCGTCCAGGTCGACCTTGCCCTCGTGGTAGTCCTCGAAGGCCTTGAGGACCACCTCGGTGCTGTCGTCGTTGGACTCGAGCCTGAACGGGCCGGTGCCGATGAAGGTGGTGCCGGAGCCCCAGGCCTCGCCCGCCTCCGTGCAGGCCTTCTCGGGGTAGATGATCGCATAGAACTCGGACATCATGGCGAGGAAGGTGGAGTAGGGCTGGGTCAGCTCGATGGTGAAGTGCGTGTCGTCCTGCACCTGGACGCCCGAGAGCTCGGTGGCCACGCCGTCGATGATGTCCTGCGAGCCCTTGATGTAGACGAAGGAGTCAATCGAGGTGGCCTTGGTCTCGGGCAGAAACATACGCGTCAGCGTGTACTTGACGTCGCTGGACTTGAGGGTCTCCCCGTTGTGGAACTTGACGTCGTCCTTCAGGGTGAAGCTGTAGGTGAGCCCGTCGCTCGAGACGCTGGGCAGCGTGGTCAGGAGGACGGGGTAGATCTCCTTGGTGTCGGGGTCCATGTTCACCAGGGCTTCGGCCACTGCCTCGGAGACGCCCACGTCGTTGGAGGTCTTCTGGGTGTCGAAGGTGACCTTGGGGTTGGAGACGCCGAAGCGCAGCACCTTGGGCTCGCCCGTGTCGCTCGGCACGTCCGTCCCCCCCGCGTCGGAGGGGCCACCACAGGCCGTGAGGCCGACGCCCGCCGCCGCGAGGGCCGCACCCAGGCCGCCCCTGATGAACGTGCGCCGTGTGATGCTGGAGCCGTTGGTGTCCATGGTGGTCCCTTCGCTCGGGGTCGAGGCCGTGCCGAAAAGTCGTTTGATGCCAGGATTCTACCCTACCGCCGAGGAGGATCCGTCGCGGAGCGACGACCGCGTGGACGGCGGCCGCAGGGGGTCACGGAGAAGTAAACAATGGGAAACGTGTGTGGCCCATCGGAGGGGGCGAGGGGATGATAGGGTGGTGTGAGGCAGAGGGAGTGTGGGCGAGAAGGGCACGCCGCGCCAACCGAAAGGACTTTCATGAGTGAGATGAGTGACGTCGTCGACCGCCTTGTCAGGTACTGCTCGGTGGCCTCGCAGTCCGACCCGCTGAGCGCGGACAAGGTCCCCTCGACCGCCTGCCAGTTCGACATGGCGAACGTGATCGCCGATGACCTGCGCAAGCTGGGGGCAGAGGACGTCAGCGTCACCGAAAGCGCCTACGTCACCGCCCACTGGCCCGCAAGCGCAGGCTGCGAAGCCCTGCCGACCTTGGGCTTCTGCTGCCACATCGACACCGCCTGGCAGTCCTATGGCGACCCCGTGCATCCCCAGGTCCTGCGCTACGAGGGAGGTCGCCTGGTCATCGGAAGCGGGCGTGACGGCAAGGAGGTCGCACTCGACCCCAAGACCAATCCCTGCCTCGATCGCATGGTGGGCTGGGACCTCGTCACCTCGGATGGCACTTCGCTCCTGGGTGGCGACGACAAGGCCGGTGACGCCATGGTCGTCTCGCTCCTGTCCCGCCTCAAGGCCGACCCGTCACTGCCGCACCCGCGCCTTGCCGTGAGCTTCGTGCCCGACGAGGAGATCGGCCACGGCGCGGCGCTGCTCGACCTCGACGAGTTTGGTGCGGCCTTCGGCTACACCATCGATGGCGGTCCCTTGGGAGAGTTCTGCTACGAGACCTTCAATGCGGCCGAGGCCAAGGTCCGGGCCATGGGCCTCTCGGTCCACACGGGCACCGCCAAGGGCATCATGATCAACGCCTCGGAGGCCATCATGCGCTTCCATGCCCTCGTGCCTCCCCAGGAGAGGCCGGAGTACACCGAGGGCCACGACGGCTTCTACTATCTCGAGCGCGTCGAGGGCAACTGCGAGGAGGCCCTGGCCGACTACATCATCCGCGACCACGACCAGGACAAGGTGGAGGCCCGCAAGGAGCTCATGCGCCAGGCCGTCGCCTTCGTGAACCAGGCCTTCGGCCAGGAGGTCCTGACCATCGAGATTCGCGACCAGTACCACAACCTGGCCGATGTCGTGGCCCTTCCCGAGCACCGCCACCTCATCGACAACGCCCGTGCGGCGTATGCCAAGATCGGCCAGGAGATGACCTGCATCCCCATGCGCGGCGGCACCGATGGCAGCCAGCTGAGCTTCCGCGGCTTCGCCTGCGCGAACCTCTCCGCGTGCTACTACAACGCCCACGGCGTGCGCGAGTTCGTCCCCGTACCCGAGCTCGAGGCGATGGTCGACATGCTCCAGGAGCTCGTCGCCCTCTACGCCGTGCCCCAGCCTGCGGTGGGGTAGGGCACCCCCGCCTGGCGTCATGTGCCGCACCCGCTGGCGCAGGAGCCCTCGCGGCGCGTGCGGTCTCCGCCGATGGCACCCCCGCCGATGGCATCCACGCCAATCATGTCCGTCCACCTCGCCCGTGCGACGGTGGCCATTCGAAGGAGAAGAGCATGACCCCCAAGATCGACGCCCGCTACCTCACCGACACCCTGAAGGAGCTCGTCGAGGTCGACAGCCCCGTGGGCTACTACAACGACATACACGACTACCTGCGTGGCAAGTTTGCCGAGCTGGGCTATGAGATGGAGGGCGACAACAAGGCCACGGCCTACGTCCGCGTGCGGGGCAGGGATTCCCAGGCCCCCGTCGTGTGCGTGGGCGCCCACCTGGACACCATCGGCCTGATCGTGCGCGGCTTCAACGATGACGGGACCCTTCGCGTGCGCCAGTTGGGCGGCATCAACTACCACTCCATCGAGGGGGAGACCTGTCGCGTCCACTGCCGTGACGGCCGCGTCGTGGTCGGCCAGGTCATCTGCAACAAGCACTCCGTCCACGTCTTCGAGGACTGCAAGAGCGCTCCGCGTGACGAGAACACCATGTCCGTCTCGCTCGTCGCGGATGTCTGCTGCCCGGCCGACGCCCGCGCCCTGGGTGTGACCGAGGGTGCGATCGTCTCCATAGACCCGCAGTTCGAGGCCTTCGATAACGGCTACATCGTCAGCCGCCACATCGATGACAAGGCCGCCGTCGCAGTGCTCATCGACACGCTGCGGTGGCTCGGGGAGACGGGCGAGAGGCCGGCGGCCGACACGCTCTTCGCCTTTCCCATCTACGAGGAGATCGGTCACGGCGGCTCCTACGTCCCAGCTGAGGTCGGGGAGTACGTGGCGCTTGACATCACCCTGATCGGTCCGGACTACGATGCCAACGAGCATCACGTGGGCATCATCGCCTCGGACCACAAGGGTCCCTACGACTGGGAGCTCACCAACCGGCTCATCCGTTGCGCGGAGGTCGCCTGCGACGCGGACAAGTGGAACACCCAGGTCTGCTTCCGTTACTCGACCGACGCCAACGCGGCCTACACGCTGGGCGCCAACCTGCGCAGCGCCGCCTTCGGCATGGCCTGCCTCAACACCCATGGGCGCGAGCGCTGCCATGTGGACGCCATCGTCGAGACCGAGAAGCTCTGTCGCGCCTATGTGATGGGCGAGGGCAGGGGGTAGGCGCCGGGTGGGAGCGGGAAGAAGATTTGGCGGACCGCGCCCCAACGGCATCGAACCGTCCTGTGGATTTGCGGCACCCTCCTCCTGAAGGATGGCGCCGAGGTATGCCTTGGACGATAATGGGAAGACTGTTGCATACCAGAGACGGGCATTTCGGCCAAGGCCGGTGGTGGCAGCCCTTGCGTCTGCCCGTGTGAGAAAAGAGGCGCTCCAAGATGGCGAACGGTGACATTCAAAGTAAGGTGGCCCAGTTCATGCGCGGCCGCAACGGCGTCGACGAGCTCGGTATGCTTACGGTCGAGGTGGCCCTCATCCTGGGCATCGCCAACGCCTTCGCCCGTCAGCTGTGGCTGGGCGTCATCGTGGTCGCCCTTCTGGCCTACGCCGTGTTCCGCGTGGTCTCCACCAACGTGGGCCAACGCCGCAAGGAGAGCTATGGGGTCGTCTCCAAGCTGGGTCCGGTACGCCCCTGGATCACCAACCCCCGGAAGGCGTTCGAGGAGAACAGGGCCTACAAGCACGCCAGCTGCCCGCAATGCCACCAGCACGTGCGCGTCCCGCGTGGCAAGGGGCTCCTGAGGGTCACCTGTCCCACCTGCAAGGAGAAGTTCGAGGTTCGCTCCTAGCAGGGGAGTCGGCGTCCGCAGGACCCTGCGTCCTCACGGCAAGGAGGCGCGCGTGTACACGGTCTTCCTGGCCGGGGGCATCGCCTCCGGAAAGTCGACGGTCGCCCGCGAGCTTTCGTTGCGCGGTGCGCGTCGCATCGACCTCGACCAGCTTTCGCGACGCGTCCTCGTGCCGGGGGGCGCCTGCCTACGCGAGATCGTCGCGGCCTTCGGCACGGATCTCGTCGAGGGGGAGACGGGCGAGTTGGATCGTGGCCTCCTGGCACGGCGGGCGTTCTCCTCGTCGGAGGCGGCCCGACGGCTTGAGTCTATCGAGCTGCCCCACATACGTGCCGAGCTTGCCCGCGAGCTCGCACGGGACACGCATCCCTGCTGTTGCGTCGTCGAGGTCCCCCTTCTGGACCGCATGGGTGACGTGCGGGGCCTGGCGGACGAGGTCGTCTGCGTGACCTGCCCCCTTCCCCTGCGCCGCCTGCGTGCACGGGGGCGCGGCATGGACCCGGGGGACTTCGATGCGCGTGCGGCCAGGCAGCCCACCGACGACTGGCTGCGCGCCCACAGCGACGTTGAGTTCGCGAACGACGGGGATGAGGGCGAGCTGCTGGATCAGGTCGCCCTCTGGTGGGATGCCCATGCCCGGAGGGGCTGGTCTTGCGGTGCGGCCGATGCGATGGGAGAGACACATGCGTGAGATGCGCTTCTGGCGCTGGTTCCGGACGCTTCCCCTCATGGCGATGGGCGTCCTGTGCGTCCTGACGGCGCTGGTGAGCGTGGCCCCGGACGCGCTGGTGCGACAGATGCTCTTTCCCGTGAAGTACGCGGACCTCATCGAGAGCGCGTCCGAGCGCTATGGCGTGGACGAGTACCTCATCTGCGCCGTCATCAAGTGCGAGTCGGACTGGGACAGCAAGGCCACCTCGTCGGCCGGCGCCGTCGGGCTCATGCAGCTGATACCGTCCACCTCGCAGGAGGTGGCACGCCTGGGGCTGGTCAGCGCTTCGGCGTACGACCCAGACAACCTCACCGACCCGGCAACCAACATCGAGTACGGCACCGCCTACCTGGCCTACCTGCAGAGCAACCTCTCGAGCAGGGACCAGGTCGTCGCGGCCTATAACGCGGGGCTGGGAGCCGTCTCCGGATGGCTCTCCCAGGGCGAGGACATCTCGAACCAGATACGGTATGCCGAGACGGCGACCTACCTGGTCCGCGTGAACGAGGCGTACGAACGCTACGCGCAGTTCTATCCCAACGGCATTGCGGCAGCGTAGGGTTGGCGGCGACGTTGCGGCAGCGTAGGGTTGGCGGTGCGGGGGTCGGCGCCGGTGTGGGCTCACGAGAGGGGAGACATGAGGATGGCGGAGGAAGTGGCGGGAGGGGCAGCGGGTCCCGCAGCGGATGGTCCGCGCACCTTTGTCGATGGCACGGGTCACGAGGTCGCCTACGAACCGCTCGCGGGCACGCCCGAGGCCAAGGAGCGTTTCGGCGCGGAGCTCAAGCGCTTCGGCCTCGAGCATGGTGACGAGCGCCTGGAGGTCGTCTCCCCCTACGAGCCCGCCGGCGACCAGCCCAAGGCCATAGCCAGGCTCGCGCGGGGCATCGAGGACGGCCTGCGCTACCAGACGCTTTTGGGCGTCACGGGGTCGGGCAAGACCTTCTCGATGGCCAAGACCATCGAGGCCACCCAGAGGCCCACGCTCATCATGGAGCCCAACAAGACGCTTGCGGCCCAGGTCGCAAGCGAGATGAAGGAGCTGTTCCCCCACAACGCGGTCGTCTACTTCGTCAGCTACTACGACTACTACCAGCCCGAGGCCTACGTCCCCCAGACGGACACCTACATCGAGAAGGACGCCTCCATCAACGAGGAGGTCGAGAAGCTGCGTCACCAGGCCACCTCCAGCCTCCTCTCGCGTCGCGACGTGATCGTGGTCGCGTCCGTCTCGTGCATCTACGGCATCGGCAGTCCGCAGGACTATGCGGGCCTGGCTCCCAACGTGGACAAGTCCGTCCCGCTCGAGCGGGATGACCTCATCCGCGAGCTCATCGACATCCAGTACGACCGTAACGACTACGACCTCTCCCGAGGCACCTTCCGGGTGCGCGGCGACACCATCGACGTGTTCCCACCTTACGCGGAGAACCCTCTGCGCGTCTCGTTCTTCGGCGACGAGGTCGAACTCATAGCCGAGATCGACAACGTGACGGGCGAGATCGTCCGCGAGTTCGATGCCATCCCCATCTGGCCGGCGTCCCACTACGTGACCGAGCGTCCCAAGATAACCCATGCGATCAAGACCATCAGCGAGGAGCTCGAGGGCCGCGTCAAGGAGCTCAAGGATAACGACATGCTCCTCGAGGCCCAGCGCCTCTCGCAGCGCACGGGCTACGACCTCGAGATGCTCGAGACCATGGGCTATTGCTCGGGCATCGAGAACTACTCGCGCCACATGGATGGGCGCAAGGCCGGCGAGCCGCCCTACACGCTGATTGACTACTTCCCCAAGGACATGCTCTGCATCATCGACGAGTCGCACGTCACCGTCCCGCAGATCCGTGGCATGTACGAGGGGGACCGCTCCCGCAAGGTCACGCTGGTCGAGCACGGCTTCCGCCTGCCGTCCGCACTCGACAACCGACCGCTGCGTTTCGATGAGTTCGAGCAGCGCATCGGGCAGTTCGTCTACGTCTCCGCGACTCCGGGCGACTACGAGGAGGGCGTCAGCCAGCAGGAGGTCGAGCAGGTCATCCGTCCGACGGGCCTCCTGGACCCCAAGGTCGAGGTACGCCCCGTCCGGGGCCAGATCGACGACCTCATCGAGGAGATCAAGGACCGCACCTCGCGCAAGGAGCGTGTGCTGGTGACCACGCTCACCAAGCGCATGGCCGAGGACCTCACGGACCACCTGCTGGACGAGGGCGTAAAGGTCAACTACATGCACTCCGACACCGCCACGCTCGACCGCGTCGAGATCATCCGCGACCTGCGCATCGGCAAGATCTCGGTGCTCGTGGGGATCAACCTCCTGCGCGAGGGCCTCGACATCCCCGAGGTCTCCCTTGTCGCCATCCTCGATGCCGACAAGGAGGGGTTCCTGCGCAACCGCCGCTCCCTGATACAGACCATGGGCCGCGCCGCGCGCAACGCCCAGGGCGAGGTCATCATGTATGCGGACACCGTCACGGACTCCATGCGCGAGGCCATGGGAGAGACGGCGCGACGTCGCTCCATCCAGGAGGCCTACAACTCCGAGCACGGCATCGTGCCAAAGACCATACGCAAGTCCATCACCGACGTGGCGAGCTTCATCGAGGATGCCGACAAGACCCTCAGCACCAAGTCGCGCGAGGGAGGGGAGTTCTTCACGGCGCCGGCCGGCGAGGGGCCTACGGGTACCGAGCACGAGCGGACCATAGACTCCGTCGCGCGCGAGCTTGCGGCCCTTCCGCCTGAGGAGGCGGGCAAGGTCATGGGGGCTCTCGAGGACGAGATGGCCCAGGCCTCGGCCGACATGGACTTCGAGCGCGCCGCTCAGCTGCGCGATCAGATCGTGGAGCTGCGTGGGCGTCTGGACGGCAGCTCGGAGGAGGATGTCATCTCCCGCCTGAAGGCGACGGATCGCAAGGGGAGTGCGCACGCGACGCGGCGCCGCTGGAAGCGGAAGAGATAACGTGCCGCCAACGTGCCGCCGGAGGCGGTGGCTGCCGCAGGCATCCTGCAGCACGACCCGTTCGACCGGGTGGTCGAGGGCACGGTCTTGGCAAGCTGCGCCTCTCGCCGAGTGGGTATGCAGCATGGGCGTTGCGAAAAAGGTCGCCGTGGCACTGGCGAGAGTTCGAGTGTTGAGAATATTGGCGCCGTGGCGCGGATTTTGTGCCACAGCGCCGATATTTGTCACGGAGTGGCCATGTGGCGTGCCACAGCGTTGATTTCTGTAACGTGTGCGAGCGGCGTTCACTCGCCGCACGAACTTATGTGGCAGGTGGCGAGAAATCAACGTCGAACATTGGGCCGGTGTGCCTGCTCCCTGCCCACAGCAGGGCGTGCGTCTTCTGTCCAGCGCATCGGGCGATGGCTTGACCTATATATATGCGGCAAGACAGATATATGCGGCAAGACAGGGTAATTCTGCCAGCTATCCGCATTCTGTCAGCTATCCGCAAGAATTCAGAAAGACATTTTCACCCAACCTTCGAATGGCGCCTGCCAAGAGAGGCGTGACGTATAGCCTTGATACATGGAACTGCTACTCACACATTCGACTGCGCTCGAGGCGTACCGATCCACCGGATTGCGTGCACTCCTGGCGAAGGGGGAAGTCTGTCCCGATGCCGTTCCTTCCTGCCTGCCGGCACCGGAACGTCTGTCGCAACTTCGCCGTTACCTCGAGTTCTACGGCTTCTGCCCAAAGGTGATGGAGGCCTTAGTCAGCGGGGTCGAGGGCCGTCGCAGGTCTTCTAGCTTGCGGACCAGGGTCTGTGGGAGACCGCTGCCGACGGGAAGCATCATGGTGATCGGGGAGGGTGTCGCCTGCGTCACGCCCGAGCATCTTGCGGTTCAAATGGCCCCTCTGCTCACCAAGCTCGAGCTGCAGGTGCTTCTTTGCGAGCTGCTCGGCGTCTATGCGATTGTACCGTCGATCTCCGATGGGATGCTGCAGAGAAACTCTCCGCTCATGGCCAAGGAGTCGATCGAGCGTCATATTGACAGGCTCGATCGCATCGACGGGATCGATCTCGTGCGGCAGGCGCTCCCGGCGACCGTAGAGGGCCTGGCATCCCCGATGGAGACACGGCTGTGCCTACGGACGGTGCTCTCGCCGTGCTACGGGGGATACGGCATGGAGATCGATGCCGCGAATCGACCTCTCGACGTCGACGCCGTCGGCAAGAGGGGCTCACGGAAGGTCCGAAAGCCAGACTTCGTCTTTGGGGCCCTTCCCGGCTCGAGGGCCAAGGCGCGCTTCGTCGCGCTGGAGTACAACGGCAATGACCACCTCACGCGCGAGCGGCAGGCAGAGGACGAGCGCAGAACCAACGAGATCCTGGCGTACGGCGGCATTGAGTATCAGCTCAACAAAGAGCTGTACGACGATCTTGAATACATGGATGCCCTTATGAGGACGATTGCCGACGATATCGGTCGTCCATGCTATCGGATGACGGAGGAGAGAAAGCGAAAGCGTCGGGCCTTGCGGCTTGCGCTCAAGGAGGAGCTCGACCGCATTGATGGAGTGACTTGGGGTGGCAGGAAGCGTGGCGATTACCGTAAGGTTGCCACGGAAGAGCCGCTCGATGCCGTCGAACTCGTGCCGGTTGATGCGTATGGGGTGTAGCGGCGAAGGATGTCGCAGACGGTGGTGTCGCGAAAAGAAGGGTCGTTACAGAGGGGGTTTGCGGAAAGAGGAGCCGCTGCAGAGGGGGGTTGTCGTAGAGACGACGCCACGGCATTAGATGCCGTGGCACTATGGGGCTGCGTGTAACGAAAAGTGGCGCCGTGGCACGGATTCTGCGCCACAGCGCCACTTTTCGTTACGGTTTGGCCACGTGGCCCGCCACAGCGCCGTTATCTGCAGCGCGCCCTGGGCCCGAGGGCCTCCTTGACCTTGGCGACGATCGCCTCGCCAACGCCATCAAGGTCTTCCGCTCGCCGTCCATCCGGCACCTCTCCCTCTTTAAGGGGGCGCCCCCAGGTATCAGGCCTATATAATCCCAAGCTGATGTCCAGGTCTGTTAGGGGTCCCTGGAAGTTATCCAATCACCCTTGGGAGGTTGATGCGCTCTATGCACATGACAGGAAAGTGGGGCAAGAGGCGTTTTGGAGGGGCTGTTGGCATGGCGGTCGCCATGGCGCTGTCGCTCTCCATAGTGCTGCCAAAGGATGCGCTCGCATGCACGCAAGTCTACGTCGGTCCCGGACTCACGGACACAGGTAACGTCTACGTTGGCCGCGCGGAGGACTACGCACCCCGCCATCCCAAGGCATTCGGCATCCAGGAGCCTCGGACCAACCCCACGTTCTCATCCGACGAGTCCGACTTCCAGTGGACGTACACGGGGACGACGTATCGCTACACCTATGTGCGCGACCTCCCCTCGGGTTGGGACAACCGCACCGATGCCTATTCCGAGGCGGGCACCAACGAGAGGGGCGTGAGCGTCTCCGCGACACTCACCACGGACTACAACGACCAGGTCAAGGCCGTCGACCCCTGTGGCAACGAGGACAGGGACAACCCGAGCGGTCTGGGCGAGTACACCATCGCCGACGTCGTGCTGGCCTGCAGTCCCACGGCGCGTGACGGCGTCAAGCTCCTGGGAAGGATCATCGACGAGCATGGCAGCTACGACTGCAACCAGATCATCGTCTCGGACAACAACGAGACCTGGCTCTTTGCGCAGCTCTCGGGGCATCAGTGGATCGCGCTCAACCTGACGGCCGCCTACCCCGACAAGGCCTCGGTCAACCCCAACATCGGACAGCTCAAGTATCAGGTCGACCTCGACGACGAGAACCTCTGCCTGCACTCCGAGAGGCTGAAGGAGACTGCCGTGGACGCGGGGGGCGCCACCTACTTCGCGGACGGATCCCTCGATGTCGCCACCTCGTACGGCGCAGCCAGTGCCGGTTCCGGACAGTACACGCGCCTTGCGCAGGGTCGCGTGTACTTTGGCTCCCCGCTCGAGGAGGGCAGCTACACGATGGGCGCGTCGGGCGTGACCTCCGTGAGCGATCCCCAGCTCCTCTTCACCCCCGGCAACGACAAGGTGGACCTGTTCCAGGCGCTGCGCTCCTTCGCGGCACGCGGCGAGCAGGACAGCAGCCTCAACGCCAACACCAATGCGGGTCTCTATGCCATCGGCAACAACCGCACGGTCGAGACTCACCTGTACCAGATCCGCCAGGGAATGAGTGCGGACGTCGCCACCATACAGTGGGAGAACCTCTCGCGCTCCGAGTTCGGCATCGCCATTCCCAGCTACTCTGCCCTGCTCACCGAGGTCGACAAGGACGTCTACCCTGCCGTCGATGGATGGAGCGAGGCGCACACGGGCACCGCCGAGAGGGAAGACAGCGTCGACGCCGCCATGGACGCCACGACCGACAACGGCTCGCTCGACTACGTCCTGATGGACATCAACACGCTTGCCTACAACAGGCGCGACAAGCTTGCCAGCGGCACCCGTGCCTATCTCGACGCCCTGCAGAGGCAGCTCATCGCCCAACAGGCGACGGTCGACAAGGTCATGCAGGAGACGCCCGCCTCCGAGCGCACGGACCTTGCCAACAGGCTCCACAAGCAGGCCAGCACCGAGGTGTACGCAAAGACCAAGGCCCTTCTCGACGAGATGCGCGCCTATCTTCATGGTGACCAGTCCACGCCCTTCGTCCCCAGCGACTTTGATGAGGAGACCGGCCTCGCGAAGACCCCCATCTGCTACGCCACCTCCGTCTTTGCCCCGACCTTCACCACAGAGCCCTCAAATGTGACTGTCGAGAAAGGCAAGCCTGTCACGCTCAGCGCCAAGGCGAGCATCCCCGATGGCGTCGAGGGCAGCGACTCCAAGCTGACCTACGAGTGGTTCAAGGTGGCGAAATCCTCCGACTCCAACGGCGCGAACGCCGGTGCGAAGCGGATCATGCCGTCGGCCGCCCTGCGTGTTCCCGCAGCAGGCAGTAGTGCCGACAGCTCCGCCGGTACGGGAGACACCCTTACCGTCGGCACTTCGGAAGTCGGCTCCTTCAGCTACTACTGCGTGGCCACCAACGGCACCTCCGGCCAGAAGGCCACCTCGCAGACCGCCACTGTCGAGGTCACAGAACCGAAGCCGGATCCCACTCCTGGCAATACGGTCACCCCGACGGGCAAGAGGGGTACGGGCAGGCTTCCCAAGACCTCCGACCCCATCAGCGTCCTTCCATCGTTTGCCCTGGGCGCGGCGGGCGCGGCGCTCGTCGTGGCGGCAGCAGTCCTCCGCACGAAGAGGAGTGGCAGGTAGTCACCCCAAGGTAGTCATCCCAAGCGTCTGACAGCGTGAGGCACAAGGCCCCGTCTCGCCCGAGCGCGAGGCGGGGCCTGGCACTGCGAGCGGAACTGATACGGAACTAATACGGGACTAATGCGATGGCCTTACGGGACTTGCTCCCGGGCGGATTGGCTGTGACTGGGCAGTCGGTCCATCCTATTTTTTCGGCGACCCCGTGGGTAAGCCCTTCTGGCGTTCGTGGCCTCTTCCTCCTCGCGGCTGCGCACCTAAGGTAGCCGCTCTCGGCCGTCTCATCAGAGCGGAGCCCGCTTTCGGAAGCTGCTTGTAACAAAATGAGCGGTTATGTGTGCCTATGTAGTTGCATATATTATGTCATTAGGAAAAACGTGAATAGAGGGTGCGAACGAGTAGAGGGTGCGAACGGGGAGAGAGCGTGGACGAGTCGGGGATGCGGGCGGTTTGGGAGTACGTGGACTTTCCGCACATGTCGCTCGCGCTACTCGAGGCTTTCGACCAGGGCCCGTGCCACGCGCAGACCATCGGTTGCGGCACTCATGATGCCACCCGCGTAGCCTGCCCCCTCGCCGCAGGGCCAGAGGCCCGCCGTGGAGAGGGACTGCAGCCCCTCGCCGCGGGTCACCCTCACAGGTGAGCTCGAACGCGTCTCGACGCCCGTGAGGACCGCACTCGCCTCCGAGAAGCCATGCAGCCGCCTGTCCATGCGGGGTATGGCGGCGCGTAGGGTCTCGCTCACGTAGCCTGGCAGGCAGGTCGCCACATCGCCCCAGGAGACGCCTCGCGGGTACGTGGGCGTGACGCTGCCTTGGCCCGAGGAGGGGACTCCCTGCAGGAAGTCCCCCACCAGCTGGGCGGGTGCCAGGTAGTCGCCGCCACCCGCCTCGTAGGCGCTGCGCTCGCAGCGGCGCTGGAGCTCGACGCCGGCAAGCACGTCATCGCCGGGAAGGTCATCGGGAAAGACGTTGGCTAGGAGCCCGGAATTGGCGTTCTCGCCCTTGCGGTCCGAGAGGCTCATGCCGTTGGTGACCACTCCCCCCTCCTCGCTTGCCGCAGCGACCACGTAGCCACCGGGGCACATGCAGAACGAGAAGGCGCTGCGCCCGTTGTCGAGGTGCGTGACGAGCTTGTAGGGTGCGGCACCGAGCGCCGGATGCCCCGCGAAGGGCCCGTACTGCGCGCGGTCGACATCCCTCTGCAGGTGCTCGATGCGCACGCCCATGGCGAAGGTCTTGCGCTCCAGGGAGACGCCCCGTCTGTGCAGCAGCTCGAACACGTCGCGGGCCGAGTGCCCGCAGGCGACGACGACGTTTGCGGCGGGCAGACGCTCCTCGACGACGAGGCCGGAGTCGGATCCCTTCTGCCGTAGGGTGATGGAGCGGACGCAACCTCCCTGCGTGTCGAGGTCGACCATGCGGGTGGAGAAGCGAACCTCGCCCCCCAACTCCCCTATGCGCCTGCACATGTTGGTCACGACGGTGGGTAGCACGTCCGAACCCACGTGCGGCTTGGCGTCGTAGAGTATCTCGCGCTGGGCACCGCAGGCGACGAAGGTCTTGAGTATGTGGCGGTGCAGGGGGCTCTTGGTGCCGGTGGCGAGCTTGCCGTCGGAGAAGGTGCCCGCACCACCCAGGCCAAACTGAATGTTCGACTCTACGTCGAGCTTGCCGGTCCTGTTGAAGCGCTCGATGGAGGAGCTGCGATACCCGCTGTCCTGCCCACGCTCCACCAGCAGGGGCTCGAGCCCCGCCTCGGCCAGCGCCAGCGCGCAGAAGAGCCCCGCACAGCCGGCGCCGACGACCACGGGTCGTCCGACGCGCTTGGTCCCCAGGTGGACGGGGGCACGGAAGGCCATGTCAGCCACATCGTCCACAACGGACACGCCTCTCTCGGCGTGGCGACGCCTCAGGCGCTCGAGCAGGGACCTCTCGGCATTGGCCGCCCCGCGCAGCTGGATGCGGACGGTGTAGGTGAGATGGACGTCGCCCTTCTTGCGGGCGTCGATCGAGCGCTTGCGGGGCTCGACCGCCGCGAGGTCGTCAGGCGTGATGCGCAGACGGCGCAGCACGGCTGCCCGCAGGGCGCGATCCTCGGTGGCCGCGGTGCCGTCGAGCTGGTCGAGAGGGACGCGGATGCTGGAGATGTCGAGCATGCTGCTCCTCGCTATCCTTGCGGGTGGGACGGGGTGGCGTCGGGGTTGGGCGCGGGTGCGGCCGCGACGTCCGCGTCGTCTGCGGCGGTGCCAGACATGGCGGTTGCCGTACTGGCTGCCATCCCTGCGGCAGCGCCGGCGACAAGGCCGCTCTTCCAGGCCCACGAGAGGTTGAAGCCGCCGCAGCCCGCATCGACGTCGAGTGCCTCGCCACAGGCGAACAGGCCTGGGACCTGCGCGCTTTCCATGCTCTCGGCAGAGAACTGGTCGTTTTGCAGACCGCCGCGCGTGACCTGGGCGCCGCGCTCCTCGCAGTTGCCGACGACCCGGAAGGGAAGTGCCTTCACGAGGGCGAGAAGGGCGTCGGCGTCAGACTGCGGGGCGTTGGGCCTCGGACCAGCCAGGCCAGCGTCGCGCCGCAAACTGCCGTCGCGGTGCGGCCCATCATCACCACGCGAATCGCCAGCGTGCCGTGAGCTGCCGGGGAGAGTCCAGCGCTCGCGGGCGAGGACCTCCAGCGTGTGGGCGATGACGGGGTCGAGGGTGCCGTCGAGGCGACCCTCGACGAAGTCTCCGCAGGCCGTGGGGTCGATCATGGCACGCAGCTCGGCCTCTGCGAGGTCGGGCACGAGGTCGATCTCGACGAGGTCGCCTGCGCCTGCATGTCGTGAGAGGTCGAAGCTCACGATGCCCGAGAGCCCATAGGAGCGCAGGAGCACCTCGCCCCGTTCCTGCCAGACGGGAGGCCCTCCCTTGCTGAGCTGGACGCGCACGTGGGCACGCCTGCCGTCGAGCGCCGCGAGCGGCGAGTCCTCGCAGGCCACGGGGCAGAGGACGGGGCGCGTGGGGGTGCTCGCGAGCCCCAGGGCGTCGAGCGCCCGACATGTGCCCCCGCCGGTCGCCACGATCACGCAGGTCGCATGAAGCGACGCGGCCCCCCCACCCGACATGTCGCTCTCGGCTGAGAAGAGCTCGCGGTACGCGACCGTGAAACCGCAGCGCGCAGAGGGGCCGGCGGGGCCTACGGAACGCTCCACGCGCTCGACCTCGCGCGCCGCGGCGAGCGTGACCCCGGCAGCCCTCGCCCGCGCGATCAGGACGCTCCTCACGGAGCTGGCCTGGCGCGAGAGGGGGTAGAGGCGGTCCCCCTCGAGGTCCCAGCGCAACCCGCAGTCGCCAAAGAAGCCCAGGATGTCGGCGAGCGGGTCCGCTCCGAAGACGGCTGCGACGAAGTCGGGGTCGTTGTAGCGACTGGCCTCGAGTCCCACGTTGGAGAAGTTGCAGCGCCCATTGCCCGTGGCGAGTATGGTTCTGCCGCATTCCAGGCCGCGGTCCAGGACCACGATGCGGGCGCCCCCCTCGGCTGCGGCGGTGGCGGCCACGAGGCCCGCCGCACCCCCGCCGATGACGGCGACGTCATAGCAACCCGCGACGTCCACCTGCGCTGCGGCAAGCAACTGACCCTCGCGCAGCTCGGCACGCGAGGACCTGTGGGGCTGCTTGCCATGGGAGGTCCGCGGCGTACCGTGGCGGGCCTGCGACGTACCGTGGGGGCTTTTCTGCATGGGGGCTACGCTCTGGAGTCCAGGGCCTCGACGGCGGCAAGGGCGTCGGGGATGAGCCCCTCGGGGAGCCTCTCCTCGAAGTCGCCGGCATCACAGCTTGCGGCAATCGCGGGGTCGACGGGCAGCTGGCCCAGGGCCTTGATGCCGAAGGCCTCCGTGGTTGCGGACAGATGGCTGGGCCCGTAGAGCTCGATCCTGCGGCCGCAGCCCGGGCACTTGACGTAGCTCATGTTCTCGACGACGCCCAGGACGGGCACCCCCATCATGCTGGCCATGTTGACGGCCTTGCCGACGACCATCCGGACCAGGTCCTGCGGCGAGCTGACGATTACGACGCCCTCGATGGGCAGCGACTGGAAGACGGTCAGCGCCACGTCGCCGGTTCCCGGGGGCATGTCGACCAGCAGGTAATCGACCTCTCCCCAGAGGGTGTCCTCGAAGAACTGCTTGAGGGCCCCCATGAGCATGGGGCCGCGCCACAGGACGGGGTCGGTCTCGTTCTCGACGACGAGGTTGGTGCTCATGACCTTGACGCCGCCCGGCGACTCGACCGCGTCGATGTGAGTGCCGTCAGAGCTCAGCGCATGCGCGCCGGAGAGTCCGAACATCTTGGGGATGGAGGGTCCCGTGATGTCGGCGTCGAGGATGGCGACCCTGTGGCCCCTGCGCCTGAGCCCGTTCGCGAGGATGCCGCAGACCAGCGACTTGCCGACGCCGCCCTTGCCGGAGATCACGCCCACGACGTGCCTGATGCTCGACGAGCCATTGACCTGAAACTTCTGCGGGCCTTGGTCCTGCTCCGGCCTGTGGTGCCCCAAGGCCGCGTCGACCTCGCGGCGCAGGGCCTCTCTGTCGATGTCTGCTGGCATGCCGCTTCCTTCCGAGCGCCCCTTCCCAGCCCCCACGGGGGAAGGCTGGTTTGTCATCTTGTATGGAGCCGATTCTACCCAAGGGTGCACGTTCGTGCGCCGGGGCGTCGCGATTCGGGCTTGCGTGTGGGCATGCGCCTGGTGTGAAGTCGGACCGCGTTTTGGCGCGAGATTTGCATGTGTTTGGCATGTGCTTGCTATACTCTTGTACAAACATATTGAATATCGATAAATACACATTGAATTACGATATGTTTCTGCTATCCTGCAGTCAGCCGACCGAGCAGGGAGAGAGCCGACCGAGGGAGAAGAGATGTCACAGCGCGAGATGGAAGCCATCCTCAAGGCGCTCGACGCGCTTGCCTGTGCGGCATGCGTGTTCGTCTGTGCGCTTGTGATCCCCGGGGTCGAATCCGAAGGCTCGGTCCCCGCTGGCTCCGTGCCGTGCTTTGCCGTGGGCATCGCGCCGCTCCTGGCTCTCGGTGCCGTCTCCTGGGGACTCTTCTCCGCCATCGGCCGTGGCGAGACGTTCGTGCAGTCGAACGCACACCGCCTTCGCACCATGGGCTATCTCGCCGCCGCAGACGCCGTCGTGTGGCTCGCGCTCCTCGTCGCATATGCGCTCGTCGCATCCCGTCTGTGGTTCTCGGTGGTCGCGTCACTCAGCGTGGCTCTGATATTCGCCGTCTCGTTGGCGGTGGTGTGCGTTGCGCTCTCGCACCTCACGTCCAGTGCCGCCAGCCTCAAGGACGAGAATGACCTGGTGGTCTAGATGGGGCGCATCGTCGTAAGCCTGGATGTCATGCTGGCACGCCGCAAGATGAGCCTGACCGAGCTCTCGGAGCGCGTGGGCGTCACCATGGCAAACCTCTCGATCCTCAAGAACGGCAAGGCCAAGGCCGTCCGCTTCACCACGCTTGCCGCAATCTGCAGGGAACTGGACTGCCAGCCCGGTGACATCCTGGAGTACCTGCCCAGCAACGAGAGAGACTAGGGGGAGAAGGACACATGGATCAGCTCGACGGCAAGGGGGAGCGTTCCGCTCCCATGGACTCTGCGTACACAAGTCCCGACGTCGTGACCACGGGTGGCTCACCCTCGTCCGTTCCTGGGGTGCCACCCATGCCGTCTTCCGTGCCAGCATCGCCACCCCTGCCGCCCCCCGCGTCTACGCCGGAGCTAAGGTCGACGTCTGTGGCTCCCTTCGGGTCGCGGGATTGGGCGGCGACCGGATGCGGGGCCCTTCTCGCCCTGCTCTGGTGCGTCTTTGCCGATCCCTGGTTCCTCAGCGGGATCCTCGTCTTGGCTGGTGGCGTGACGCTCACCATCTCCATCCTGGGGTTCTTTGCCGCTGCAATCGCGCTGGGGGGACGTCGGGCGCATCTCTCGCGCGAGTCTGCCGTGCTCCTGGTTCTGGTGGTCGCGCTTGCCTGCGTGCCTGCCGTGACCATGGACCCGGCCGTGCGCTGCGCCAACGCGTTCGTGCTCGCCGCCGCCTGCATGCTCGAGTACCTGCTGCTCTCCGGCTGTCCCGTCGATGTGGCCACAAGTGCCCGTGGCGGCGTCGACGCCTTGGCATTCTTCGTGCGGTCCCAGTTTGCCCACATGCTCGATCCCATCCGCACCATCACGTCTGACAGAGGGAGGTCGACTCGCAGGACTGGTTCGGTCCTCCTCTCACTCCTGGTCACCATCGCGGTGCTCCTGGTGGTGCTTCCGCTCCTCGCGAGTGCCGATGCCGTCTTCGGCAGCGTGCTCGGCGACGCCCTCTCCTGGCTGGAGGACTCCCTGGGCATGAATGTCTTGCGGGTGGTCCGCTACGCATTCGTCGCCCTTGCCGCGACGTCTCTGCTGCTCTCGCTCATGCGCTCCGACGCTAGTACCCGGAAGCTGCCCCCAAGGGTGGTCCGCGCCGCTGACCCTGCGGCCGTTGCGCCCCTGCTCGTGGTGCTCGACCTGGTCTACCTCCTGTTCGCGGTCATACAATTTGCCTATCTCTTTGGCGGGGCAAGCGCTCCCACCATGCACGGGGGCTACGCCGAGTACGCACGGTCGGGCTTCTTCCAGCTGGTCGAGGTCGCGGCGATAAACCTCACGATCGTCGTCGTGACGCTTTGGGCTCGCCGCGATGCGCCGAGGAGCACCGTTGTCCAGCTGGCACAGGTCGTCCTTCTCGGTGAGACGCTCGTGGTGGACGCCTCTGCCGCGTGGCGCATGGGCCTGTACGTGTCGCACTACGGCCTGAGCGAGTTGCGCGCGTTCACCTATCTGGGCATGGTCGCCATCGCCGCGCTCGCGCTGCTGGTGGTCGTGCGCGTGCTGCGTCCCGTCTTTCCCCTGTATCGCTCGGCTATGGTCACGCTGTTCGCGCTCTGGTGCGCCTTCGCGCTCTCGGGGGTCGATCGTTGGGTGGTTCGCTACAACGTCGAGGGGTATGCGTCGGGATCCGTCCACGAGATAGATCTCGACTACCTGGTGGACATATCGCCCGATGCAGCGGACGAGCTGGAGAACCTTTCCCGTGGGCTCGTGGGTTCCGATTCCGTTCTGGCGCGCAGGATCGACGAGGTCCTGGCCCGCAGTGGCTATGGCTTTGCAGGCGAGGGTCTGTTCGGGTCCTTTGGGTCCGAGTTGGGCTACCGCCGGGTCGAATGGTGGCAGGCATCCGTGCCGATCATACTGAGGGGTTGGACCCGCTGACGCGTGGGGCCTGCCGGGATGTGAGGCCTGTCGGTATGTGAGGCCTGCTCGAGATGGCGGCCAAGGTCGCCGCTCCCGCATCGCCCCTCGACACCGGATGCGTCGCACCGCCCTTTCATATCGCCCTTCTATCCCCACAGGCCCCTCTGTCACGTGTTTACCGACGGCAATGACTCGTTCGTCCTCAAGGGTGGCCAGGCTGTGCTCGCGTGCACTATTGGCGCGAGGATGACTTGGTGCGAGGATGATATGCGGCATTAATCTGCTCGCGCCGCAGGTGCCGCAGGTCGACCTTGATGGTGCATCGAAGGAGCCCATCGGGCTCACCGGGATCGATCTGGGCAACTTCGTCACGTTGCTGCGGCTGTCACGTCGCATCCAACAGTTAGACGCAGGTGGGCAGGCGACGATGGCGGTCGTGCAGTGAAGATAGGCCGTGCGGCAAGAGCGGGCCACGCGGTGGGGTAGGCTCGTTCGACGAAACGGACGAGACATACGTACCGAGAAGCTGTCCGCAAAGGTCGCTTGTAACAAAATGGGGGGCTATGTGTGTTTATATGATTACATATTTTATGTAATTGAGTTAAAAAACCTAGGTAGGAGCCTTGCCACTTCATCTACCTGCGAATATCAATTTCAAAAACATCATCGGACGGCGGCCAAGATTTGTCTGCTGCAGCAGAGGGGCTACAGGTAGCAAAAAACCACACATATCTGCCAAAAATGTTACATCCAGCTTCGTGGTGCTCTGCTTTCATCCGACCTGCGGGGTGACTTGGACCAGAGGAGGACGAAACGTCACCCGGAGAGATCGTTTCGCATGAGAGTGCACGCTTCCACATGAGAGTGCATGCTGCGGGGTGGCACGCCCCCTTGGTTGCATTATCAAAATATAGTTTAATAAATAAATCACAATAGTTCGCTTGGCGTCCACTTTTCGTAACGTGACGGATGGCAGGTGAACTATTGTGAGCGGCGGAAGTGGATAGACTCACAATAGCTCTCCTCACGTCCGATGCTCACGGACGGCAAGAAGATTGTTGGTTGCCAGGAGAGATAGTGTGAGTGATGACGTGCGGTGTCTTCACAGAAGTTGCTCTGCCGTCCACCCAGGTCCTTGAAATGGACGGCTGGAGAAGAACTGTGAGTCTTGGTTGCCACCCGCTCACAGAAGTTGCCCTGCGCACCTCCTTGCGCGTCGGGTCCACGCGTGCCGACACATGTTGGACCCTGCGCGGTGTCAGCTGCGGCAGCCGAACGCCCGTGGCACCGGCACACGGCAACCGAACGCAACCGAATATTTGTTCTGGTTCGTGCTTTTGGCATGTGACCTTCTCCGAAAGCCGTCCCTGCTCCCCCATAACGGGTACGCTGCACGAGGTATACGCACGACCATGCATCGAGAGGTACCCATGGCATCAGAATCCATTGTCATTCGCGGCGCGCGAGAGCACAACCTGCGCGACATTGATGTCACTATTCCGCGTGACAAGCTGGTCGTGATCACGGGCCTCTCGGGCTCCGGCAAGTCCAGTCTCGCCTTCGACACCATCTACGCCGAGGGGCAGCGCCGCTATGTGGAGTCTCTCTCCAGCTATGCCCGCATGTTCCTGGGCCAGATGGACAAGCCCGACCTCGACTCCATTGACGGCCTCTCCCCGGCCGTCTCCATCGACCAGAAGACCACGTCGAGAAACCCGCGCTCCACGGTGGGTACCGTCACGGAGATCTACGACTACCTGCGCCTGCTCTTCGCCCGCATCGGGGTGCCGCACTGCCCTGAGTGCGGGCGGCCCATCGCGCGCCAGACCACCGACCAGGTGGCCGACAAGGTCCTCGCAGCGGGGCAGGGGCGGCGCGCCTACGTGCTCGCCCCCGTCGTGCTCGGTCGCAAGGGCGAGTACGCCAAGCTCTTCGAGGACCTCAAGAAGGAGGGCTTCAGCCGCGTGCGCGTGGATGGGGAGGTCCGCGAGCTCGAGGGCGAGATCAAGCTCGACAAGAAGTACAAGCACACCATCGAGGTTGTCGTCGACCGCATCGTGATCCGCGAGAACTCGCTCGGCCGCATAGCCGAGGCGGTCGAGCAGGCCACCAAGCTGGCCAGCGGTCGCGTGAGCTTCTACCTGCTGCCCGGTCGCAGCGAGGGGGAGGGGGGCAAGGGCGAGCTCCTGCGGTACTCGCTCGCGCTGGCCTGCCCCGAGCACGGCCACTCCATCGACGACCTGCAGCCGCGCGACTTCTCCTTCAACGCCCCCTATGGCGCCTGCCCCGACTGCGACGGCCTGGGCGTGCGCCGCGTCGTGGATGCCGAGGCCCTGATCGAGGACCCCAACCTCTCCGTCGCAGGGGGCGTCTTCGGGCCCATATTCGGGCGCTCGAACTACTACCCGCAGATCTTCTCCGCGGTCTGCAGGCACCTGGGCGAGTCCGACGAGACTTCCTGGAACAAGCTCAAGAAGAGGACGCGGGCGGCGCTGCTCGATGGCCTGGGCGAGACGAAGGTCCGTGTGGACTACCACACCCGCGACGGCCGTGACACCCACTGGTTCACCAAGTTCTCCGGCATCCGCTCGATCCTGTTCGAGAAGTACCAGGAGACCACGTCCGAGACCATGCGCGCCCACTTCGAGAAGTTCATCCGCGAGGTCCCGTGCCCCAGCTGCCATGGCGCGCGCCTGAAGCCGGAGTACCTTGCGGTCACGGTGGGGGAGAGGAACATCCAGGAGGTCTGCGACCTTTCCTGCAAGGACGCCCTCGCGTTCTTCGAGGGGCTCACCCTCACCGAGCGCCAGCACCTCATCGGCGCCCCCATCGTCAAGGAGGTCATCGCCCGCCTGCGCTTCATGGTGAACGTCGGCCTGGACTACCTCACGCTCAGCCGCGCCGCTGCCACGCTCTCCGGTGGCGAGGCCCAGCGCATCCGCCTGGCCACCCAGATCGGCGCGGGGCTCATGGGCGTCCTCTACATCCTGGACGAGCCCTCCATAGGCCTGCACCAGCGTGACAACGACCGCCTGATCGAGACCCTCAGGCGCCTGCGCGACCAGGGCAACACCGTCATCGTGGTCGAGCACGACGAGGACACCATCCGTGCGGCCGACTATGTGATCGACATGGGGCCCGGTGCCGGAGAGCTGGGCGGCGACATCGTGGCTGCCGGCACGCCGGCGGACATCATGGCCAACCCGGACTCGCTGACCGGCGCCTACCTCACGGGCCGCAGGGCCATCTCCCTGCCCGAGAGTCGTCGCAACCCCCGGCGTGGGGCCCTCAGGATCACGGGGGCCTGCGCCAACAACCTCAAGGGCGTCTCCGCCAAGGTCGAGTACGGCACCCTCACGGTCGTGACGGGGGTGTCGGGATCGGGCAAGTCGTCGCTGGTGACCAACACGCTCGCCCCCGCGCTCACCAACGAGGTCCAGCGCTCCAAGCGCCTGGTGGGGCCCTACAGGAAGCTCGAGGGCATCGTGGACGGCGATGGCACCAGGCTCATCGACAAGGTCATCGACATCGACCAGAGCCCCATCGGCCGCACGCCGCGCTCCAATCCCGCCACCTACATCGGCCTCTGGGATGACCTGCGCAACCTCTTCGCCTCCACGCCGGAGTCGCGCGCACGCGGCTACAACCCGGGGCGCTTCTCGTTCAACGTCTCCGGCGGGCGCTGCGAGGCCTGCAAGGGCGACGGTCAGATCAAGATAGAGATGAACTTCCTGCCGGACATCTACGTCCCCTGCGAGGTGTGCGGGGGCAAGCGCTACAACCGCGAGACGCTCGAGGTCACCTATCATGGAAAGACCATCTCTGACGTGCTGGACATGACCGTGACCGAGGCGCTCGCGTTCTTCTCGAGCATACCCCGCGTCAAGAACAAGCTACAGACCCTCTATGACGTGGGCTTGGGCTACATCCATCTGGGGCAGAGCGCCACCACGCTCTCGGGCGGCGAGGCCCAGCGCGTGAAGCTCGCCAAGGAGCTGCACCGCCAGCAGACGGGCAAGACCTTCTACATCCTGGACGAGCCCACGACGGGACTGCACTTCGAGGACGTCCGCATGCTGGTCGAGGTGCTCGAGAAGCTCGTCGACGCCGGCAACACCGTGCTCGTGATCGAGCACAACCTCGACGTCATCAAGATGGCGGACCGCGTCATCGATCTGGGACCCGAGGGCGGCGAGGGCGGCGGCACCATCGTCGCCTACGGGACGCCGGAGAAGGTCGCCGGGGTCGAGGGGTCCTACACGGGCAGGTACCTGGCGCGCGTCCTGGCCCGCGACCACGAGCGCGCCCGCATGGCGGAGGCGGGACGCTAGATGGCGCGCCGCGACAAGGTCCAGAAGACCAACGCCATGCGCGAGCTCGAGCGGGGAGGTGTCCCGTACTCCGTGCGGAGTTACGATGTCGACGGCGAGGACCTCTCCACGGGCGTGGGCGTACGCATCTCTCGAATGCTGGGGGAGGACCCCGACAGCGCGTTCAAGACGCTCGTGACCACGACGCCTGCGGGCGGGCATGTGGTCTGCTGCGTCCCCGTGGCGGCGGAGCTCGACCTCAAGAAGGCCGCTGCTGCGGCAGGGGAGAAGTCGCTCGCGATGCTGCACGTCAGGGACCTCGAGCCCACGACGGGCTACGTCCGCGGCGGCTGTACTCCCGTGGGCATGAGGAGGCGCCTTCCCACGCTGATCGACGAGACGGCCCAGATCTTCGAGGAGATCAGCATCTCGGGTGGGCGGCGGGGCCTGTCGCTGCGCCTCGACCCCGAGGCGCTCGCCCGCTTCATCGGGGCGACGTTCGCCGACATCTGCCGGTAGCGCCCAGCAAGGCTGCGGTGGCCCCGGCTGCCCGGCACGATTCGACCAGGAGGTAGAAGGTGGCCCGGAGTCCCAGGCACATGGCACCGAAGGGCGAGCCGTCCCGCGCACGCACCCAGCAGGGCGCATGGGGCGGGGCGTCCCCCGAGGAGACGATGCTCTACGTCAGGCTTGCCGACCAGGTCTCGCGAGGGGATACGTCCCAGGCGATGCCGGCGTCCGACGCGCCTGCCTCCGTGCGCGGGGATGGGGGGAGCCCTGCCGACGGGGGATCGGCCGAGAGGGACCGTGAGGCGGACCGTTCGGCCCAGGTGGGACGCAACACGGCCCTCATGAGCGTCCTCGTCGTCATCAGCCGCCTCACGGGCTTCCTGCGCACCTGGGGACAGGCGTACGCCCTGGGCGTCACCGTCACGGCGTCGTGCTACTCGGTCGCCAACAACCTACCCAACCAGCTCTACGAGCTCGTCGTCGGCGGCATGCTCGTCACGGCCTTCCTGCCGGTCTACCTCTCCGTCAAGAAGAGTTACGGTCGCGAGGGGGCGAGTGCCTACACCTCGAACCTCGTGTCGCTCGTGTGCATACTCATGGGCGCCGTCACGGCCCTGGGCCTGGTCTTTGCCTACCAGGTGGTGTTCACCCAGTCCTTCTCGGCCAGCGATGCGTTCGACAGCGACCTTGCGGTCTACTTCTTCCGCTTCTTCGTGATCGAGGTCGTCCTCTACTCGCTGAGCTCCATCTTCTCGGGTGTCCTCAACGCCGAGCGCGACTACTTCTGGAGCAGTGCGGCCCCCATCTTCAACAACTTCGTCACCACGGCGTCGTTCTTTGCCTATGCCTTCCTGGTTGGCGAGAACCCCCAGCTCGCGCTCCTGCTGCTGGCACTTGGCAACCCCCTGGGCGTTGCGGTCCAGGTCGTCATGCAGATGCCCTCGCTGAGGAGGCACGGCATCCGGCTGCGCTTCCACGTCGACCTTCATGACCCCGCCATCAAGGACACGCTCTCCATCGGCATACCGTCGCTCGTGGTCATGCTCTGCTCGTTCGTGACCGTGTCGGTCCAGACCAGCTCAGCGCTCTTCGTCGCGGCCGAGGGGGCGTCCGTCTCGTACTACGCGCGCCTCTGGTACACGCTGCCCTACGCCATACTCGCGGTGCCCATCACCACGGCCATGTTCACCGAGCTCTCCGACGACGTCGCACGGGGCGACATGGACTCCTACCGACGGGGCGTCTCGTCGGGGACCAGCAAGATCCTGTTCTTCATGATTCCGTTCGGCATGTACCTCGTCCAGTTCTCGTTCCCGCTCATCACCCTGCTCGCCGCAGGCAACTTCACGTCCGACCAGATCGGCATGACGGCGAACTACCTCTCGGCGCTCGCCGTCGGGCTGCCCGTGTATGCGGTCTGCATGTACCTCCAGAAGGTCTGCTCGTCACTGCGGAAGATGAGGCTGTACGCGACCTCCAACGTCATCGCAGCCCTCATCCAAGTCGCTGCCTGCATCTTCCTCACGCCCGTCGTCGGGCTCTGGATGGTGGCCTTCTCGTCCTTCCTGTACTTCGCGGCGGTCGACGTCGTGACCTTTGCGATGCTCAAGCGCCACCTGGGCCACGTCGGGCTCGTGGGGATCGTTGGCTCCGCGCTCCGCGCGCTGGCGTTCGGCGTGGCGGGCGTCGCGGCCTCTGCCGTGCTGCTGAACCTTACGACCCTCGGCAACTACGTCGAGCGCCTTTCCGTCTCCGGCGCGCTGCTCTATATCGTCTGTGGCGGCGTCCCCGCGCTCGTCGTGACCTATGGCTTGGCAGCGCTCACCCACGCGCCCGAGATGGACGTCGCGCGCCGCATTTTCGGGCGCCTCCTCCGTCGCTAGCCTGGGCGCTCGCAGGCGACGGAGGCGGGTGCCTGCTCGCCGAAAGCGGGTGCCTGTGTCCGGAAGTGTGTGCTCACATCCCGGAAGTGAGTACTCACTTCTCGAATGTGAGTGCCCGACCTTCGCTGAAGATAGTCTGAATAACCTATTTAACTGCGAAAACGTCGAGATGGACATGGCATCTGGAAGCCGCGTACCCTCGGAGAGACCCAAAAAGTACTCACTTCTGGCGGCCAGGCGCTCACTTCTGGCAGAGAGCGCGGGCCCTGGCGGAGGGGTGGGGATGCAGATGGCTTCCGGGTCCGTCCGCGCCGCCCCATGTTTCGCGCTCGTTTATTCTTCTCATGAGGGAGGGGCTTCCCACTTTAGCGTGCTACTGTACCCTCCAGAGTCACTGCGGCGTACTAAAGCGCCGATGCTCCGACGCTTCCAGGAGGCGCGGTGCCAACGAGGGGGGTCTCGCTTGACCGTACGGACGCCAAGGGGCTTTCGTGACATCCTGCCTACCGAGGCGCTCGCCCGCGAGCGCATCCGCGCGCAGGCGCGCGCATGCTTTGCGGGACATGGCTACCTGCCCGTCGAGCCTCCGCTCATCGAGGACCGCAGCTCCCTCGAGCAAGGCGGTCGCATGCAGGACTCCCCGTTCCAGCTGTTCGATGCCGACGGCAGCCTGCTGGTCCTGCGTCCCGACCTCACGCTTCCCATCGCGCGCATGGTGTCGGCCCGCTTCTCGGACGCCGACCTGCCCGTGCGCCTGCGCTACGAGGCGCCCGTCGTGCGCGAGGGGTCCGCACTGGGGGGCCAGCCGCGCCAGTTCACCCAGATGGGCGTCGAGCTCTTCGGTGATACGGACGCGAGCCCCGAGGTGGAGGTCATGTCCCTGCTCGCGGAGTCCCTCGATGCCCTGGGCGTCCCCGCGTGGCGCATCTCCTGCGGGTCCGTGTCGCCCCTGACTGCCCTCCTGGACGCCTGCGCCCCGAGCAAGGCGTTCTGCGAGGAGGTGTTGCGTCTTGTTCACGGCTCGGACCTCGTGGGCCTCGACGAGCTGGTGGGCGCGGCGGAGGGCCTTCCTCGCGCCGCCGCCCGTGCCCTCCACAGGATCTGCCGCCTTGCCGGGGGCGTCCAGGTCATCGACGAGGTCGACGCCCTTCTGGCGGAGGCCGGCATCGCAAGGGGCCATCGCGGCACGGCACAGCTTCGCGAGCTCGCCTGCGGCCTGCCGGGGCTGGTTGCTGACGGGCACCTGTCCTTCGACTTCTCGATCATCAACTCGTTCGACTACTACACGGGCATCGTCTTCAAGGCCTACTCCGAGGCCACGACGGCCTCCATCGCCTCGGGTGGCCGCTATGACGCGGTGCTCGCCAATCTCGGCAGGCCTGGCGTGGCCTCCTGCGGCTTCGCCCTCTCGCTCGAGCGCACCCAGGAGGTCTTGGGCGAGCAGGGGGAGTCCGGCGTCGTCTCGGCGCGTGCCGGCAACGCCGAGCGGCCCCTGAGGATTGCCGTCCCGAAGGGCGGCCTCCTCAAGGATGCCATCCGTCTTCTCGAGGAGGCGGGCCTTCCCGTGGCCGAGCTCCGCGAACCTGGCCGCCGCCTCGTCATCCCCGCAGGCGGCGTGGAGTACGTCATCGTGCGCGCGCAGGACGCGCCGGCCTTCGTTGGCCATGGCGGTGCGGATTGCGGCATCTGCGGGAACGACTCGATCATCGAGGCCGGCATCGACGTGTTGCAGCTGGTGGACCTGGGCTTCGGCGCCTGCCGCTTTGTGGTGGCAGAGCCCCGCTCGAAGGCGGGTGCCGCCGAGGGCGCCTATGCCTGGCGCGGCACGGTGCGCGTCGCCACCAAGTACCCGCGGATCACGCAGGGCTACTACGACTCCATCGGGCAACAGGTCGACATCGTCTCCCTGCACGGCAACGTCGAGCTGGGTCCCCTCGTCGGCATGACCGACCGTCTGGTCGACATCGCCGCGACGGGAACCACGCTGCGCGAGAACGACCTCGTGATCGTCGACGAGGTCATGGAGTGCACGGCGCGCTTCTTTGCCAGCCCGGCCGCCTATCGCTCCGACGAGCGCATCCGCGACCTCGCGGGGCGCCTTGCGCGTGCCTGCGCCCGTCTGGGTGCCGAGGGTGAGGAGTGACCCATGAGGTTCGTGAGCCTTTCCACCGGACAGCAGCTCACCCGCGACGACCTGCGCCGCGAGGGTGCGCTTTCCCGCGAGGTCATGGAAGCGGCCGAGGGGATCGTGCGCGCCGTCCGCGAGGGTGGCGACCGGGCCGTGCGCGACTTCTGCCTGAAGTTCGACGGCGCGTGCCCTGACAGCTTCCGCGTGGACGGGTCTGTCATCGCCGATGCGCTGGGCATGGTCGACCCGGAGTTCCGGGAGGCCCTGCGCAGGGCGGCCGCCCAGATTCGCGAGTTCCACGAGAGGGAGCGCGAGCAGTCCTGGTTCACCACCCGCGCGGACGGCACCGTCCTGGGCGTCAAGGTGACGCCCGTGGCGTCTGCGGCGCTCTACGTGCCCGGTGGCCGCGCACAGTATCCCTCCACGGTCCTCATGGGCTCAATCCCCGCGAAGGTCGCCGGCGTCGAGCGCGTGATCATGGTCACGCCACCCCAGCGCGATGGCTCGCTTTCCGCCTACACCCTCGCCGCCGCCGCAGTCGCCGGCGTCGATGAGGTCTACGCCGTCGGGGGTGCCCAGGCAATCGCTGCGGTCGCCTATGGCACGCAGTCCATCCCTGCCGTCGAGAAGATCGTGGGCCCCGGCAACGCCTACGTCGCGGCAGCCAAGCGATGCGTGTCGGGTGACGTGGGCATCGACATGGTCGCCGGACCCTCCGAGGTGTGCGTCCTCGCGGATGCCAGCGCAGACCCCGCAATCGTCGCGGCGGACCTCATGGCCCAGGCCGAGCACGACCCCATGGCCACCTGCTACCTGGTGACCTGCGATGCCGACCTGCCCCAGCGCGTTCTCGACGCCGTGGGGCTCCTGGTCGCCCAGTCCCCGCGCGAGGGGATCACGCGCACCTCGCTTGCGGAGAGGGGCCTGGTGGTCTGCTGCGCCACCCTGGGCGATGCCATCGATGCGGTCAACGTGATTGCCCCGGAGCACCTCGAGCTTCACTGCCAAGACGCGTTTTCGCTTTTGGGCAGGGTCAGGAATGCTGGCGCCATCTTTGTGGGGGCCTGGAGCTCCGAGCCCCTGGGCGACTATGTTGCCGGTCCCAACCACACGCTTCCGACCGGCGGAACCGCACGCTTCTCGAACCCCCTGGGCGTCTACGACTTCACCAAGCGCTCGAGCGTCATCGGCTACAGTCCCGAGGGCCTGGCCGTCGACGGTCCCGCCGTTCAGGCCATGGCGCAGGCCGAGGGCCTATGGGCGCATGCCCTCTCCGTGGGCATGCGCCGCAAGCTGCTGGCGGAGGGGGGCGAGAAGTTCGCCGATCCTGCCGCAGCATGCGCTGATGCCATGGCGACCGCCTGGCCACGCAGGCTCAGCGAGCCTGGCGTGCCCAGGCCCTCCGGTGGCCCCGCATAGTCGCGCCAGTCCGTTCCCCGTCCCGACCTCTCCACGGACGCCACGTCCCCTCGACACCGGAAGGAGCCTCGCGCCAATGTTCCCAGGCATCAACGACGCGGTGCGGGCCGCCATGCGGCCCTCCGCGGCAGACCTCGAACCCTACGACCCCGCGTTCCTGCCGGCCAGCATCAACCTCTCGGCAAACGAGAACGGCTACGGCATGCCGGATGACGTCCAGGCCCATGTGGAGGCAGCCTTGGCCAAGGTCGTGGCCAACCGCTACCCCCAGCCGCTCTCGGATGCCCTGCGCTCGGAGCTCGCCGCGTGGCATGGCGTGGACCCCGACCAGGTCATGGTGGGAAACGGTGGCGACGAGCTGCTGTTCAACCTGCTTTTGGCGTTCGGTGGCCGTGACCATGCGCTCGTGAACCTGCCTCCCACCTTCTCCATGTATCGCCTGTACGCGCAGCTCCTCGAGACCGCGGTCGTGGACGTCCCGCGCGATCCCGACAGCTTCGCGGTCGATGTCGACGCGCTCGTGACGGCCGCGCGCGCCGCGAGCCTCGTGATCGTCACGTCGCCCAACAACCCCACGGGGGACCTGTTCCCCATAGGGGACACCCGCAGGCTCTGCGAGGCGTGCCCGGGCATCGTCCTTTTGGATGAGGCGTACGTGGAGTTTGCGCCCGAGGGCTCGACTGCGGCGCCGCTGCTCCCCGAGTTCGAGAACCTTGCCATCCTGCACACGCTCTCGAAGGCGTTCTGCCTGGCGGGCGCACGCATAGGCTACGTTTTGGGCTCCCCCTCGGTCGTGAGCGCGCTCGCGACGGTGCGCCAGCCCTATTCGGTCAATGCGCTCTCCCAGGCAGCGGCGCTGGAGGTGGTTAGGGACCGCATGTCCTTCTCGGCCACCATCGAGGAGATCGAGGCCGAGCGCGAGCGGCTCGCGGGAGGCCTTCGGCAGCTTGCGGGCCTGGGGGTCCGCGTGTGGCCTAGCGCGGCAAACTTCCTGCTGGTGCGCGTGCCAGGCGCACACGAGGTCCACCGTCAACTGCGCGACGAGCGCTCCATACTGGTGCGTGACTTCTCGGCCACGCCGGGGCTCGATGGCTGCCTGCGCATGACCGTGGGGACGCCCCAGGAGAACGACGCTGTCCTCTCCGCACTCGCGGAAATCCTCAAGGGAGGGTCACGATGAACAGGCGTGCGACGATCACGCGAAAGACGGGCGAGACCGACGTCATGGTCACGCTCGACCTCGATGGGTCGGGGAAGGTGGACGTCGAGACGGGAGTCGGATTCTTCGACCACATGCTGAATGCCTTCGGCCGCCACGCGCTCGTGGACCTCACGGTCCGCGCGAAGGGCGACACCTGGGTGGATGATCACCACACCGTGGAGGACGTGGGCATCGTCATGGGGCGGGCCATCGCGCAGGCGCTGGGCGACAGGAGCGGCATCACGCGCTTCTCGGACGCCTGCGTTCCCATGGACGAGGCGCTCGTCCTCGCGGCCGTCGACATCTCCGGTCGTGGTGAGCTGTTCTGGGACGTGCCCATAGCGGCCGAGAAGGTCGGTAGCTTCGACACCGAGCTGGGCCACGAGTTCTTCGCGGGCCTCGCCCGTGACGCTGGCATCACCCTGCACCTGCGCAGGATGGCCGGTGAGAACGCCCATCACGTGTTGGAATGCACCTTCAAGGCGGCGGCACGCGCGCTGCGCCTGGCGTGCGGGCCGGACCCGCGCGTGAGCGGCGTCCCCTCGACGAAGGGGAGCCTGTCGTGATGCGCGGCGACATCGTGGTGGTTGACTACCACAAGGGAAACCTACAGAGCGTGGTGCGCGGCGTCAACGCCGCAGGGGGCCATGCGTTCGCCAGCGACGAGCCTGCCGACATCGACCGCGCCGCCGCCGTGATCCTGCCGGGTGTGGGCGCGTTCGAGGATGCGATGGCCTACATGCGGCAAAGCGGCCAGGCCGACGCCATCGTGGGCCGCATCGGTGCGGGCGTGCCCTTTCTGGGCATCTGCCTGGGTCTCCACCTGCTGTTCCAGCGAGGTGCCGAACGTTCGGCGGGCCACCGTGGCAACGGCGAGTGGGTGGGTGGTCTTAGCGTGCTCGAGGGTTCGGTCGCACGCCTGGAGTCCTCGCGGCTCAAGGTCCCACATGTGGGCTGGGACCAGGCGCACCTTACCGAGCATGGCCGCAGGTGCCCGCTTTTCGTGGACGTCCCCGAGGGGGCGAACGTCTACTTCACGCACTCCTATGCCACGACGGATGACATCGACGGCGGCATCGTGGCGGCCACCACGCACTACGCATGCAGCTTTGCCTCCGGCGTGTGGAAGGACAACGTCTTCGGCGTGCAGTTCCATCCCGAGAAGTCGTCGCACGCCGGCATGCGGATCCTCTCCAACTTCGTGAACGTGGCGAGGGGGTAGCAGGTGATCCTCTTCCCCGCCATCGACCTGCTCGACGGACGCGTCGTCCGCCTGAGGCGCGGTGAGCGCTCGCGGGTGGACGTCTACTCCGCAGACGCGAGCGCCGTGGCTCGCGACTTCGCCGCCCGTGGCGCGACCTGGGTCCATGTGGTCGACCTCTCTGCGGCCTTCGGCGAGGACGCGTCCTCCCTCGAGCGGAACCGGCGTGCGGTACGTGGCATCTGCGGTGTGGACGGCATCGCGGTCGACATGGGAGGCGGCGTACGCGACCTTGCGACCATCGAGCGCCTCCTGGGCTGTGGCGTCCGGCGCATCGCCGTGGGCACTGCGCTCGTGCGCGACCCCAGCTTCGCGTGTGATGCCGCGCGCGAGTTTGGCGAGCTCCTCGTGGCTGACGTGGCCGCTCGTGCCGGCGAGGTCCGCGTGAGCGGATGGTGCGAGGGTGAGGGCATGCGCGCCGACGACCTGGTCGCACGCCTGACTGACATGGGCTTCCGTCACCTGGTCTTCACGGACGTCGAGCGCGACGGCATGCAGACGGGCATCGATGCGGATGCGTACCGCCACATCGCCGGCATCGCGGGGTTCCCGGTGGTGGCCTCCGGCGGTATCGCCACGCTCGACGACATCCGCACGCTTGCCGCCGCCGGCCCTGACGTGATCGAGGGCGCCATCACGGGCCGTGCCCTCTACGAGGGGAGCTTCACGCTGGAGGAGGCGCTTGCGGCCGCAGGGCGGTCGGGCTGAGGGCGTGCCGGTTCCGGAGGGGATTGAACTGAGGGGCGAGCCGTAGCGAGAGGAGATTCACCGATGCTTACCAAGCGCGTCATACCCTGCCTGGACGTGAAGGACGGACGTGTCGTGAAGGGCGTGAACTTCGTCGGGCTGCGAGACGCGGGCGACCCCGTGGAGCTCGCCTCCGCGTATGACCGCGAGGGTGCCGACGAGGTTGTCTTCCTGGACATCACGGCTACCTCCGACGATCGTGGGACCACTGTCGAGTTGGCTAGCCGTGCGGCAGAGGAGCTGCACATCCCCTACACCGTGGGCGGTGGACTCCGTGACGTCGACGGCATGCGCCAGATGATCTCGGTCGGTGCCGACAAGGTCTCGGTGAACTCCGCCGCCGTCCGCGACCCGATGCTCGTGAGTGCTGCGGCTTCTGCCTTTGGCAGCCAGGCCGTGGTGTGCGCGATTGACGCCCGACGCGTCGAGGGGCCTCGTGACCGCTGGGAGGTCTACGTCGCTGGCGGACGCACAGCAACGGGAATCGATGCCGTGGCGTGGGCCGAGGAGGTAGCACGTCGTGGCGCCGGCGAGATCCTCCTCACCAGCATGGATCGTGATGGCACCAAGGTCGGCTTCGACCTCGCGCTGACACGGACCGTCGCGCGCGCGGTCCCCATACCCGTCATCGCTTCCGGTGGCGTGGGCACGCTCGAGCACTTCGCCGAGGGCATCATCGAGGGAGAGGCGGATGCCGTGCTGGCGGCCGGCGTCTTCCACTTCGGCACCTTCTCGATTCGCCAGGTGAAGGAGTACATGGCCTCACAGGGCATTCCCGTGAGACTGGACTTTTAGGTCCGCGTGGGGCCGCACGAACGCGCGCCATGGCAGCAGGCTTCACTTGGATCGCAGGGGACTTTCTGTGAGTTTAGCGGCATCCGTTTTCACAATAGTTGCTCACGCGTCCGTTTTTCGGGGTCCTCTGGATGGGAGGAGAACTATTGTGAGTGTGACTTGGACGTATGCTCACAATAGTTCCTCTGAGGTGCGTTCGGGCGCACATGATGGGATGCGTGGCGAGTTATTGTGAAATTCCTCCTCGCGACACTCACAGAAGTTCTCTAGCCATCCATCCGCCCTTCAAAAGTGGACGGCACAGCAAGTAGTGTGAATTAGGCGCTGTTGTGAGCCTTAGGAGCTGTTGTGAACCAGCAGCCTAATGATGTGCATCGGGTAACTGGGGACACATGCGCGCGACACGCTGACCCCTGCCGTTCGTCGATTTTCGGCTGGTGACCCTTGACGGTGTGCCGTGCTGCCCTTCCCCATGCTCACCTGCAGCGATGTCACTGTCCAAGCTTACTTGCAGCAGACTTGCTGCGTGGTGCCGACGTTCTGTCGAAAGGGTCCCCGTAGCCGTTGACCCGTCGCCTGTTTTGGCGGAAAACAGACCCATGGAAACCTGCATCGTAGGCATATCCGCCCTCAGGAGCATCCGTCGCATGCGCGTGGCGCGCAGGCGACCGGCTCCGTCAGGCAACCCTCGCGTCGAGGAGATCGCCTCCAACAGGCGTGAGATCGAGGACCCTCAGCTGAGGAGGTGCCTCGAGGGCGACGAGACCCTACACATCCTGACGCCCGCCGGCAGGAGGAACGGTCATGACAGGCGACTGGTGCAACATGCATGCTGCGTCCCCCTTCCCGAGGGCTCCTTCAATCGCCATGCCCCGGGCGTCCTGGTCGCCACACCGGAGCTCTGTCTGCTGACGATGGCGTGTGGCCTGGGAGTGAACCGCCTCGCGTTGCTGGCGGACGAGTTTTGCGGTGGCTTTGCACTCACCCCGGACGAGACGGCGTTCGTTCGTCGAGAACCTCTCGTGACGCTTGCCGACGTCACCTCCTTCTGCGAGGAGGTCCCCGGTGCCCGAGGCGTCAACATACTCCGCCGTGCCATCCGCCTCGCCGCCGATGGGGCCGCGTCGCCCCTCGAGGCCCTCGTGCGCCATTGGCTGCATGTTCCCGTGGAGCACGGTGGCTATGGCACCGGCCAGTCGGCGTTCAACGTCGCGGTCGACGTGGGAGAGGGCTTTGGGTCTGGTATGCCAGCGCGGCGCACGCGCGTCATCGACATATGCTATCCGCGGCAGCGTTGCGGGGTGGAGTGCGATGGTCTCCAGCATGAGTCCTCGGCTCAGTCAGATGACGACGCGCATCGCCAGACACAGCTCTCCAACGTGGGCTATCGAGAGGAACGCATCTCCTGGAAGCAGTTCAGCAGCTACCAGCGTGCCTGTGAGGCGGGCATCGCCGTCCGGCATATGCTCGGGCTTCGTGCGCGCCCCGTTGACGGCAGGATGGAGGACTGCCGACGGGAACTCTGGAAGGACCTCGTGGCCTCGCCTTGGGCTGGCGTGTCGCTCGCCGTGCGTCCCCCTGACCCAAGTCCCGGCCTGGGCCCCGCCCCGCCCGTCGCCTAGTCCCGCACGTCTTCCCCTGACGCCCGCACCTCGGGATTGCCCCCAGCGTCCAGGGTCACCACATGCGCAGTTGCGAGTTCGGCAACCTCGTGCGGGGAGTCGCTGCGGTAGTGTGCGCCGCGGCTTTCCTGCCTGGCCGACATCGCCGCGACCATGGCGCGGGCGGAGTCCAGCCGCAGCCTGAGGCGCATGGCTCGGGCGACGTCATGGGGTGCGCCCGCGACCTCGCCCACGCCTGCCGTCAGAGTTCCCTCCGCCGTCACGACCGCATCCGCGGCCCTCGCGGCGCCCCCCGCACCAACAAGCCCGGCCGTGGCCCTCTCCGCAAGCCCGTCCAGCCGCCTGCGCGCACGTGACAACCCCTCGGCGTCGCGCCTCACCATGCACCAGCGGCTCATCGTGTCCCGCAGCTCGCCCTCCATCGCCTCCGCGTCCGCAGGGACCATCGCCTGCGTCGAAGGCAGCTTGCGACCTGGGGCGTGTGCGTCGGGGTGGCGCCAGGCCCTGCTCGCCCACGATGTCCCCAACGCCTCGCGTGCGGCCTCCCTTCCCGCGATCTCGCCATACACCAGGCAGTTGGCACTCGAGAGCCCTCCCAGCCTGTCCGCTCCGTGCATGCCCCCTGCCATTTCCCCGCAGGCAAAGAGGCCCCGTGCGCCCCCGCGGCATCGACCCCGCGCGTCAATCGCGATGCCCCCGTTCGAGGCGTGCGCGTAGTGCGTGATGCGAAGGGGCCCCATGGGGTCCACGCCCTGTGCGGACAGCCAGGCGGAGTAGCTGCGAACGAACTCGGGGAGCCGGTCCGGGAGCGTCCCGTAGCGGACCTCCATGCCCCGCCTGCCCGCAGACGCGATGGCAAAGTCAACAGAGCGCGAGGCCAGGCGGGCGCTGAACGGTCCGTAGCGCCCTCGCTCGGCCAGGAGGTCCCGCGACAGGCCGGCCGACCTTCCGTCCACGTAGCCGAAGCTCTTCTCGTTGAACACGATTCCTGGCCTAGGCGAGACAATCGTCGGCATCATCTGCAGGAACTCGACGTTCACCAGGGAGCACCCATGCCTGAGGGCTATGGCGTGCACCGCGCCGGTGACGTCGGGCGCACAGAGCCTCTGCTGGTACAGGCCACTCAGCCCGCCTGCGGCGAGCACGACGGCGCCACATGCCACCGTGCGGAAGCGTCCCGACCCCGCATCGTACAGGACGGCGCCGCAGATGTGGTCATCGGCCTCGGCTAGGTCGACGAGCTCGCATCCCTCGAGGAGCGTGACCTCCCCCGCACGCAGCCCACGGGCGACGGAGGTGCGGTAGGGCCCACGCTCGATTCCCCTCCAGCAGCGATGTCTGTGATCGAAGCAAGGCACGTAGGCCTGCTCGTCCCCATGTCCCGCAGCGGGCCGTCGCAGCGTGACGCCCAGCCGTTCGAGGCGCTCCGCCGCTGGGGCGATGCCGTGGACCAGCGTGCGCACGAGCGTTGGGTCGGCCACGTTGCCGCCCACGCGCAGGATGGTTGCCACCAGGTCATCCCCGTCCTCGGCCCCGTCTGGGCCGACAAGCCCCAGCCCCCAGGTGCCCCCATAGAAGCTGGCCCCGGAAAACGTCGTCCCCACACTTGCCATGCACACGCGGGCACCCTGAGTGGACGCCGCGAGCGCGGCCGTGGTGCCCGCGATGCCCGCGCCCACGACGAGGACGTCCACGCCCTTCTCGTGCGAGCTCCCCATGACAGCCCCAATCCCGACGGCCATCCCGTCTCTTCCCGTCGCGCTCGGGCCCCATCTGCGTCACGTTCCGCCTACGCCCTGCGCGCCGCTCCTATAGTATGTCCCGTATGCCCTGCGTGCACTCGTGGGCAGCGTCCCCACGGACAACGTGGCGCCGCGCGCCGGATGCCGCCCCGTGCCCTGCGCGTCGCACCTCGCGCCGTGCACCATATGCCGCGGGCGCCACGTGCGGCGGAGCCGTGCGTACGGCAAGACGAGGAGAGAGGCCCCCATGTGCAACGTCGACATCGCAAATGAGCGTCCTGGCGCCGAACCCTACGCCGACGAGGGGATGGAGCGGGTCGGCCTCTCCGCCGCGGGCATGCGCTTCGATGACAGGGGGCTGGTCACCGTCGTGGTCCAGCAGGGAGGGACGGGTGAGGTGCTCATGGTCGCCTGGGCCAACGAGGAGGCCCTACGTCTCAGCCTCGAGACAGGTACCACCTGGTTCTGGTCCCGCTCTCGCAGGGAGCTCTGGAACAAGGGGGCGACGAGCGGCAACGTGCAGAGACTCAGGCGCGTGCTGGTGGACTGTGACGCGGACACCCTCGTCTACGAGGTGGACTCGCCGGGCCCCGCCTGCCATACCGGACATCGCAGCTGCTTCTACCGCGAGCTCACCGCATAGGCCGCCCCCTTGAGGTCCCCGCGCGCCCCACACCTCCCTACATCTTGATGTCGCCGCCCGCCTCGCGGGCCCACAGGTACAGCTGTACGCAACGTTCCGCCAGGATGTCCAGCGAGTCAAAGAGCCAGCAAGGTACGGTCTGGGTCTTGTCGTCCAGGAGGTCCTGGTAGATGACGGAGAGTTCGGTGCAGCCACAGACCACCGCATCGCAGCCGGCCCCGTGCAGCCGTCCCGCGATGTCAAGGAGGTCGCCGGGGTCGTAGTCCGCGTTCGCCTTGACGCCGTCGTAGATGAGAGAGCTCACCTGTGCCTGGTCCGCCTCGTCGGGATGCACGCACTCGAGCCCCATGGCCTTGAAGTAGCCCTGGAACACCTCCGAGCGCACGGTGCCCTCGGTCGCCATCAGGCCGACCCTGCCCCCGCGGCCGACCTTCTCGGCGATGTGACGCGAGGTCTCCTCCATGATGTTCACCACGGGTATGTCGACGGCGTCGTCGATGGCGGCGTAGAAGTAGTGCGCCGTGTTGCAGGCGATGGCGAGGTAGTCCGCCCCGGCATCCTGCAGCCAGCGGGCCACCTTGACCATCTCGGGCTGGGGGTTGGGCCTGTCGTGGTCGAGGATGTAGGCCGTACGGTCGGGGATCTGGGGGTCGTTGAAGACGATCATCGGCATGTTGTCCTGATCGGACGTGGCGGGCGTCTTCTTGATGAGCATCTCCATGAAGTAGGCCGTCGCCAGTGGCCCCACGCCGCCGATGATGCCCAGGATTGGCTTGTTCACGCGCCCCTCCGTCCCCAGCTGGCCCGTGCGTCCTGCGGGCCCGCGCAACTGTTGAATCTTGCTGCAGCCGATTTTACCCGTCGGGGCGTCGTCTCCATGGCGCTACCATAGGCCATGGAAGGTTCCGCACCCCAGGCGCCGCGCTTCGCCCGCCCGGATGCTTCCGGCGTAGGCGCTGGGTCCCTCCCGCGTCCAATCGGCAACCCTAGGAGTCCGTCCCATGAGACCTGTGGTTACAGACGAGAAGAACCTCCCCAACGTGCTCCAGCCCGTCATCCTGGGAGCGGACTTCTGCGGCTATGCGTACATCCGCTGCTTCTGGGAGGCCTACCACGTCAAACCCATCGAGCTGGGCGCCGACGACATCAAGTCCATCGCGCGCAGCCGCTTCGTCGACTTCCGCGTGGTTCCTGGCATCGACCGCGAGGACGTCCTCATGGGCTACCTCACGAGGCTCGGCGCCGAGCTCGTGTCTGCCGGGAAGGTCCCGTTCCTCGTGGGCTGCGGCGACTTCTACGCCCGCATCGTCTCCAAGAACAAACCGGTGCTCGAGGAGTGGTACTACGTCCCCTACATCGACTTCGACCTGCTTGACGACATCACGCAGAAGGAGAACTTCTATCGCATCGCGGACGAGGTCGGCATCCCGTACCCCAAGACCCGCTTCCTCGACTGCGCCGACCCCCATGCCGCGGTGGATGATTCGGGCTTCTCATATCCCCTGGTGGCGAAGCCGTCCAACTCGGCTGCCTACCACTATGCGGAGATCCCCGACAAGAAGAAGGTGTTCTTCGTCCAGGACCGCAGCGAGCTCGAGGGCATCTTCAGGAGCCTCCAGGCGTCAAGCTATGACAAGAGCCTGATCGTCCAGGAGCTCATCCCCGGCGAGGACTCCCAGGAGAGGATCCTCTCCATCTACACCGATGCCAACTCCGATCCCGTGTTCATGGTCGGCGGTCGCGTCGTGTTGCAGGACCATGCGCCCACCGCCATCGGCAACCCCGCCGTGATCATCCCCGAGACCAATCGCAAGGTGCTCGAGGACGCCTGCCGCTTCATGCGCCGCGTCGGCTACCATGGCATGGCCAACTTCGACGTCAAGTACGACGCCCGTGACGACAGCTTCAAGTTCTTCGAGATAAACACCCGCCCGGGTCGCAGCTCGCTCTTCCCCTACCTCGCTGGGGTGAACTTCGCAAAGGTCCAGGTGGACGACGTCCTTCTCGGCAAGAGGATGGAGCCCGTGGCGTCCGACAGGCCCTTCGCCTACGTCACCGTGCCTCCGCAGGTCGTGAGGTCCTGCGTCAGCGACCCCAAGGTCAGACGGCAGGTCCTGGACGCGTTCAGGGACGGCACCGCCTGCTTCGCCCTGCACTGGGACCAGGACTGCCTGGCACAGCGCTTCTGGGCCAGCGTGAACTACTACCACCAGGTCCAGAAGTTCCGGAAGTACTACTGGAGCGACGAGGGCAGCAGGGCGAGCAAGTAGCCCATGGGCGTGAAGGACCCCTCAGCCAGAAGGCCCGACCTCGGCCTCGCCTCCCCGAGCCCGGAGGAGCTGGGCATGCCGAGCATCGCCGAGCAAGTGGCCCAGGTTCCCACGGAGCCTGGCTGCTACCTCTGGAAGGACGGCAGGGGGGAGGTCATTTACGTGGGCAAGGCCAAGAACCTGCGCTCGCGCATGCTCCAGTACGTCAACCTGACGGACGACCGTGCCAAGATCCCCCTGATGATGCAGGTGGTCCGCAGCTTCGACTATGTGGTCGTGGGCTCCGAGCACGAGGCGCTGGTGCTGGAGCGCAACCTCATCGCCCAGTACCACCCCTACTTCAACGTCGACTTCAAGGACGACAAGAGCTACCCCTACATCGCCATCACCGAGGACGACGCCTTCCCGGCGATCAAGTACACGCGCGAGAGGCACCGCAAGGGAACCCGCTACTTCGGCCCCTACACGGACTCCCACGCCGCGCGCGAGACCATCGACACCCTGCGCAAGGCGGTGCCCATCTGCATCGCCAGCTGCACGGAGTGGAAGCGCGCCCGCCGCTACCTCAAGGGTCACCCCGACGACGTGGCGATCGCCAACCTGGTTCTGGGCGAGCACTGCCGACCCTGCTTCGACTATCACGTCGGGCGCGGGCCTGGCGTCTGCTGCGGGCAGATAGACACCGTCGACTATGCCGCCCACGTGCGCCAGGTCGAGAAGTTCCTCTCGGGCAGACGTGCCGAGATCTGCGGCGAGCTCGAGGACCAGATGCACGAGGCAGCCTCCAACCTCGAGTTCGAGCGCGCCGCACGCATCAAGCGCCGCCTCGAGGTCATAGACGGCCTCGACGATCGGCAGCAGGTGACCTTCCCGACCAGCGTCAACCTCGACCTCATCGGCTTCTACCGTGAGGAGACCATCAGCTGCGCCTGCGTCTTCGTCGTGCGCGAGGGACGCACCATCCGCTCGAGCGAGTTCATCCTCAACAAGGGCGCCGACGTCGACGAGGTGGAGCTCACGGGGGGCTTCGTCAAGCGCTACTACGACGAGACGGCGGACATCCCCGCCGAGGTCGACGTCAGGTGCGCCCTTCCCGACGCAGAGCTCCTGGGCGGCTGGCTTACCGAGAAGCGCGGCCTTGCCGTGCACGTCCACCGCCCCCAGAGAGGCGAGAAGAGCCACCTGCTCGACATGGCCGAGCGGAACGCCCGTCACGCCCTCATGCGCTACATGGTGCGCACGGGCTACGCGGATGACCGCACCAACCAGGCCCTGCTCCAGCTCGAGAGCGCACTTGCCCTTGACGCGCCGCCCCTACGCATCGAGTGCTTCGACATCTCCACCCTCCACGGCAACTTCACCGTCGCCTCCATGGTGGTCTTCACGAACGGTCGTCCCGACAAGGGGCAGTACCGCCGCTTCAAGGTCCGCTCCCAGCTCGACGAGGCAAACGACTTCGTGTCGATGGGGGAGGTGCTGGGTCGGCGCTACGCGCCCGAGCGCATGGCCGACGAGCGCTTTGGCTCACGGCCCGACCTCCTCGTGGTCGATGGTGGCAAGCCCCAGCTCACAGCTGCGCTCAGGCAACTTGGGGCCCTGGGCCTCGACATCCCCGTCTGCGGCCTTGCCAAGTCGGACGAGGAGGTCTTCGTCCCCTGGGACGAGACGCCCGTCGTGCTCCCCTCGGGAAGCGCGTCACTCTACCTCATCAAGCAGGTGCGTGACGAGTCGCACCGCTTTGCCATCACCTTCCACCGAGAGCTGCGTGACAAGGCGATGACCATCTCGGTCCTCGACGACATAGAGGGCGTCGGCCCCAAGCGCAAGAAGGCCATCATGCGTCACTTCGGTTCCCTCAAGCGGCTCCGCGCGGCGAGCCCGGGGGAGATCGCGTCGGTCAAGGGCGTGCCCGAGGCCGTCGCCCGGGACGTGTGGCAGACCCTGCGCGCGTGGGACGCACAGGCGGGGCGGGTGGCGGACGAGGCTTCGTCCGCCTTGGATAGCGATATAACGTCTTCAATAAGTCATCATACTGATTAGCTGGCATTGTCTTGCGAACAACTGAGAATGGCCAAACAGATTGGCGCGATTTGTCAAGTGTTTTTCTTGTTCGCTCCACTCGTGCTCAAAGGCGGGCCTTTAACGGAATGACCCCTTTTAGGGAACCGGTACTCTGAAATACCCTGCTCTCATGAAGGTTGAGCCACGGATCGAGCTGTGGCAAGACAGGGACGTACCACACACGTGAGAGAGGCAAGGACATGAACGAGACCATGAGCAAGAACCTTTCGCGCCGTTCGTTTCTCGGTGTGACGGGCGGCGCCGCTGCGCTGGCAGGCCTGGGCCTGGCGGGATGCGGCGCCTCCCAGCCCTCGTCGGGCGGCGATGCGACGGGCTCCGAGGCCCAGGGCGGTGGCACCCTCTCCTATGGCTCCGCCTATGCCACCCAGAACTACGACCCCTCGTCCACGTCCTCCGCCCTGGCGCTCTCGACCAACTGGAACGTCGTCGAGGGCCTCTACGAGCTTGACTACCACGACTACTCCACCTACAACGGCCTCGCTTCGGGCGACCCCGTCAAGGTGGACGACACCACCTTCGAGGTCGCGCTCCGCGCCGATGCCAAGTTCTCCGACGGCAACGCCGTGACCCCAGACGACGTCGTGGAGTCCTTCGCCCGCGCCACCGCCGAGGGCAACATCTACGTCTCGATGCTCGCCCCCATCGCCTCCGTCGAGAAGAAGGACGACACCACCGTCACCATCAAGACCAAGGTCGCGAACTTCTCCCTGCTGAAGGAGCGCCTGGCCATCGTCCGCGTCATTCCCGCCGCCATGACCAAGGACGAGCTCACCCTGAAGCCCGTCGGCTCCGGCCCGTGGAAGTACGACGAGATCACCGACGCCTCCGTCACCCTCTCCCCGAACGAGAACTACAACGGCGACCACCCCGCCAAGGACAACCAGATACGCGTCGACGTCCTCAAGGACGCCACCGCCCGCGTCACCGCGCAGCAGGAGGGCACCACCCTCGTCTGCGAGTCCGTCCCGGCCGACTCCATCGACCAGCTCAAGGGCGCCGGCGTCACCGTCGACACCGTCCAGGGCTTCGGGACCCGCTTCATGATGTTCAACGTCGCCAAGGCGCCGTGGGACAACGTCAAGGTCCGTCAGGCCGTCATGTACGCCCTGAACTACGACCAGATGATCAACAACGCCCTGGCGGGCATGGCGTCCGCCCCCACAAGCTACCTGCCCGAGACCTTCAGCAACTACCACAAGGCCTCCATGGTCTATGGCTATGACCAGGAGAAGGCCAAGGGCCTCATCGCCGAGTCCGGCATCACCCCAGGTGACATCACCCTGCGCACCACGGACAACGACCAGGTCGTCGCCATGTCCACGCAGGTCAAGAACGACCTCGACGCGCTGGGCTTCAACGTCACGATTCAGACCGACACCTCGGCCGCGACCTACGCCGCAATCGACGGCGGCGAGGCCTATGACCTGCTGCTCGCCCCAGGCGACCCTTCCTGCTTCGGCGCTGACCCCGACCTGCTGCTCAACTGGTGGTACGGCGACAACATCTGGATGAAGACCAGGTGCCCCTGGAGTGGCTCCGACGAGTGGAAGGAGCTCACCTCCACCATGGCCCAGGCACTCGAGCAGTCGGGAGACGAGCAGCAGAAGACCTGGAACAAGTGCTTCGACCTGCTGTCCGAGAACGTCCCCCTCTACCCGGTCCTCCAGGTCAAGACCTCCACGGGCTCCTGGTCCGAGACGGCCAACGGCGAGGGCGTCAAGGTCTCCGGCTTCTCCGGGATCGGCACCACCGGCGTCTCGCTGACAGACGTCGTCACTGCCAAGTGACCGCATGGCCCTGCGGCCGTTACCCTGACGGCGTCACCCGCAGACCGTGGGTGGCACACTAGTCGCCAGTTGGAGGAGGGACCTTGCGCGAGTCTCTTGCGATCGCCAAGGTCCCTCCAGCCGTGTGGCAAGCGTTCAACCAGTAGGAAACAGAAAGGGGAGAGGCTGCGTGAACAACTTCCTGCGTCTCATAGGTCGCCGCCTGATCGCCCTGCCGATCATGGCACTGGGCGTCACCGTCCTTGTCTTCTTCCTCATGTCGTTCTCCAAGATCGACCCGGCGTACAACGCGCTGGGCGAGAGCGCGACACCCGAGGCCGTGGCCCGCTACCATGAGGAGCATGGCCTCGACGATCCGCTGCCAGTCCGCTACGTCAGGTACATGGGGGGACTTCTCCACGGTGACCTTGGCACCTACGGCGCCGCGAGCTACTCCGTCGGCGAGCGCGTCTCCAAGGCCCTGCCCGTCACGATGCAGCTGACCTTCATGGGGCTCGTCATGGGCGCAATCATCTCGTTCGTCCTCGGCGTCCTTGCCGCTCTCTACCGGGATAGCTGGCCGGACCAGGTCATCCGCGTGCTCTCGATCGCAGGGCTCGCGACGCCCTCGTTCTGGCTCGCGGTCCTCATGATCCTGCTCTTCTCCACCTTCCTGCACCTGCTGCCCGCATCGGGCCCGCTGCCCGACCTCTTCGCCAACCCCGGTGGTTACATGGCGCGCATGATCATGCCCGCCGTCGCGCTCGCCGTGCCCCTGACCGGGCAGATGACCCGCATCGTCCGCACCGCCATGGTCGAGGAGCTCGACCGCGACTACGTCAAGACGGCCAAGGGCGCCGGCCTGCCACAGGCCGTCGTCGTCGGGCGCAACGTGCTGCGCAACGCCCTCATCACCCCAGTCACGACGCTCGGCCTCAAGATCGGCTACCTCATGGGCGGTGCCGTCGTCATCGAGACGATCTTCAACATACCGGGCATGGGCATGGCCATCCTCGAAGGCATCCAGGGCAACGAGACCAACCTCGTACAGGGCGTCGTCATCGTCGTCGCGCTGTCCTTCATCATCATCAACATCGTGGTCGACATGCTCTACCTCCTCATCAACCCTCGGATTAGGACGGTGTAGACATGCTGACCCAAAGACGAGAGCAGTCCGAGGCGCTCGAGCGCGCCGCGGCCAAGGGCCTGCGCCTTGGCGGGTGGAAGAAGATGAGCCTGGGATCGAAGGTCTCCCTCGTCATCCTCGCCCTCGTGGCGCTCTCCGCGATACTTGCCGCGGTGATCGCACCCTACAACCCCATCGACATCTTCGTGGCACGCCAGGCACCCGGGGGCGGCTTCCTCTTTGGCACCGACGACAAGGGCCGAGACATCCTCTCCCGCATGCTCTACGGCGGGCGCTACTCGCTGATCATCGGCTTCGGGGCCACGGCCTTCGCGCTGGTCTTCGGTTCCATCATCGGTGCCGTCGCCGCCGTCTCGCGCAAGGCCGTCTCAGAGGTCATCATGCGCATCCTGGACATCATCATGTCCTTCCCGGGCATCGCCCTGGCTGCCGTGTTCGTCTCCATCCTGGGCAACTCCGTGCCTTCGATCATCTTCTCGATCGGCTTCATGTACACGCCGCAGATCGCGCGCATCGTCCGCGCAAACGTCGTGTCCGAGTACGGCGAGGACTACGTCCGGGCGGTCATCGTCTCGGGTGCGCGCGCGCCCTGGATCCTATGGAGGCACGTGCTGCGCAACTGCATCGCACCGATCATGGTCTTCACCGTCACCCTCGTCGCCGACGCCATCATCTTCGAGGCCTCGCTGACCTTCATTGGCGCTGGCATCACCGAGCCTACGCCCACCTGGGGAAACATCCTTGCCGACGCCCGTGCGGGCGTCCTCTCCGGTCGCTGGTGGCAGGCGCTGTTCCCGGGCATCGCCATCATGGTCACCTGCCTGGCCCTCAACATCCTCTCCGAGGGCCTGACCGATGCCATGGCAGCTGCGCCTGGCGCCCCCGTGGACGCGGACGCCTCCGGCTCCCGCCGCGCCGACGACGTCCTGGCCTCCGACCCCGTGCGCGCCTACAAGGAGCAGGCCGTCTCCCTCGACCGCAGGCTGTCGGCCTTGCGCGAGGTGGAGCTCGCCCGCAGCGACCGCCACGTGCCCGACCTCTCCGTGGAGCCGCTGCTTCGGGTGAGGGACCTCTCCATCAGCTTCGAGTCCCACGGCGACGTGCGCGTCGTGGACGGCGTGTCCTTCGACGTCCGCCCCGGCCAGTGCATGGCCCTCGTCGGCGAGTCGGGCTGCGGCAAGTCCATCACCACCAAGACGATAATGAACCTCACCGATCCCAAGGAGACCGTCACGGGCGAGGTCATCTATCGGGGGCAAGACCTGCTCAAGCTCACGTCCGAGCAGCACAGGAAGCTCCTGGGCACCGAGCTTGCCATGGTCTACCAGGACGCCCTGTCCTCGCTGAACCCCTCGATGCTCATCTCGGCGCAGATGAAGCAGCTCACCGACCGCGGTGGGACCCGCAGCGCCGAGGAGCTCCTCGAGCTCGTCGGCCTCGATCCCAAGCGCACCCTCGAGTCGTACCCGCACGAGCTCTCGGGTGGCCAGCGCCAGCGCGTCCTCATCGCCATGGCGCTTACACGCGACCCCTCGCTCGTCATCTGCGACGAGCCCACTACGGCACTTGACGTCACGGTCCAGAAGCAGGTCATCAGGCTCCTGAACGACCTTCAGGCCAAGCTCGGCTTCGCGATGATCTTCGTCAGCCATGACCTGGCGCTCGTTGCCGAGGTCGCCTCCGAGATCACGGTCATGTATGCTGGCCAGGTCATCGAGCAGGCCCCCACCAAGGAGCTCCTCACCAATCCCATCCACGAGTACACCCGCGGCCTTCTGGGCTCCGTGCTCTCCATCGAGGAGGGCGCCAAGACGGGCACGCGTCTCCACCAGGTGCCAGGCTCCGTCCCCTCGCCCGAGGACTTTCCCGCAGGCGACCGCTTCGCGCCACGCTCGAGCCACCCGACGCTTGGCCTCGACGTGCATCCCGTCCTGAAGCGGCTGCCTGGTGACGTGTGCCACAGGTTCTCCGAACTGCCTGACGACTACCTCAAGGACAACGGCCTCACCCCGTATCTCGAGACCCTCAAGGAGGCGAAGTAGATGGCTGGGAAGGGAAGCGACACCACCGAGCCGATCATCTTCCTCGATGACATCTCGGTCACCTTCAGGACGCGCACGGGCTCGCTCTTCCGCCCCAACACGGTCAACGCCGTCCGGGGCGTCACGATCAGGCTGATGCCCGGCGAGACCGTGGGCATCGTCGGCGAGTCGGGCTGCGGCAAGTCCACGACGGCCAACGTCATGTGCGGCCTGCAGTCGCCCACGTCGGGCAGGGTCTACTTCAAGGGGCAAGACGTCACGCGCCGCAGCGCCGAGATGCGCAAGCAGATCGGCCGCGTCGTCTCCGTCGTCTTCCAGGACCCCGCGACGGCCCTGAACCCGCGCATGGTCGTCCATGACCAGCTGCTCGACCCGCTGCTGGTCCATGCGGTCGATACCCCCGTGGACCAGGAGAGGCGCATTGGCGAGCTCATCGAGCTCGTCGGTCTTCCCAAGAGCGCCCTGCGCGCCCTTCCCGGCCAGCTCTCGGGCGGCCAGCGCCAGCGTGTCGCCATCGCGCGCGCCATGTCGCTGAACCCCGCCGCGATCATCGCCGACGAGCCCACGTCCGCCCTCGACGTCTCCGTCCGCGCCCAGATCCTGAACCTGCTCACGGACCTCAAGAGCGAGCTCGGCCTGTCGATGATCTTCATCAGCCATGACATCCAGACCGTGCGCTACATATCCGACCGCATCATCGTCATGAACCACGGGCAGATCATGGAGCAGGGCCCTGCCCAACAGGTCTTCAACGACCCGCAGGACGACTACACCAAGACCCTCCTGGGCGCGGCGCCGTCGCTTCTGCATCCCAGGCTCGGCCAGTGAGCTCCCGGAGATTCCGCCCCAAAGGTGCGCCCGTTACCTCGGGCGCACCCATCTCGAGGTGACAGCCTTTGCCAGTGACACCCCAACAGCTGTGCAAGCTCGAGGCCTATGCGGGGACCAACCCCATCCCCGCAGACTTCGACGCGTTCTGGGCCGAACGCGTCACAGAAGCCGACGAGCGGCCCCTCGACTTTGAGACCGTCCCCGCAGACGTCCCGTCCTTCGATGGCTGCGAGTATCTCGACCTCTGGTTTCGGGGCATGGCGGGTGCGCGGCTCTACGCCAAGTACCTCAGGCCCGCAGGACCTGGCCCAGCACCCTTGGTGCTGCAGTTCCATGGCTATCCCGGTCGCACCCGCAGCTGGTTCGAACACAGCTCCTTCGTGGGCATGGGCTTCGCCAGCATCGCCTTGGACAACCCCGGCCAGGGCGGCAGGTCCGAGGACGTCGGCGGCTTCAGGGGCGCTACCGTCTCGGGGCACCTCATCGCCGGGTTGGGCGGCGACCCCAAGGACCTGTACTATGTCCGCCTCTACCAGGACATACGCATCCTCTGCCGCATCGTGAGGGAACTTCCGGGGCTGGACCTGGATGACGTCTGCGTCTACGGTGGCTCCCAGGGCGGGGCCGTGGGCCTTGCGACCTGCGCACTCAACGGTGACCTCATCAGGCGGGCGGCCATCCTCTACCCGTTCCTCTCGGACTTCCGCGGGGTCTGGGAGCGGGGGGACGACGTGTCTGCCTACGAGGGCCTCCGCTACTTCTCCCGCTGGTTCGACGCGGACGGCTCCGGTGCGGACGAGTGGTTCCGTCGCCTGGGCTACATCGACACTCTGAGCTTTGCACACCTGGTACGCTGCGAGGTCCTCTTTGGCACGGGCCTGGCAGACGACGTCTGCCCGCCCCCCACGCAGTTCGCCGTGTACAACGCTCTGCGCTGTCCCAAGACCCACCTCCTCTACCCCGACTTCGGCCATGAAGCGATCCAGGCGTTCGACGACGCCCTCCTCGGCTTCTTTGGGAAGGGGGCGCGCTAGCCATGGAGACGCTCGCCCGGACCCTGGCCGACCTCTCCGGATACCAAGGCGAGACGAGGCTGCCCGTCGGCTTCGACGCGCTCTGGGACGCACGTGCGGCGCGTGCCGCCGAGCTGCGCGAGGTCACGGTGGATGACGTGGGAATCGACAGCCCAATGGCCGTGTACCTGCGACTGGGGTTCACGTCGACGGACGGCACCCCCCTCGTCGCCCGCTACGTCCACCCCCTGCGCCCCGACGCCGAGACAGGCCCGCGCCATCCGGCCGTGGTGATGTTCCACGACGTCGGCTGCGCCCCGCACGGCTGGCACCACCTGACGCGCTTCGCCGCCATCGGCCATGCCGTGATCGAGCTCGAGAACCGTCGCTGGTCGGGCGACATCTGCGATGGCTGGCATGGAGGTGCCCGTGACCTCGCCCTGGCCCGGCTCGTTGACGACGCCCTGGTGTGCGCGTCTATCGCGTCGAAGCTCGGGGGCGTGGACGAGACGCGCCTCAGCTTCTGGGGGGAGGGCCTGGGCGGCGCGCTCGCCATCGACGCCGCGGCTGTGGGGAGGGTGCGACCCTCTCGCTGCGCGGCCCTCAACCCCATGCCGGCCGACCTGCGCTCCGTCTGGCTCGAGGGCCCCTGCGAACTTCTGTATGCCGGCCTGCGGGCCCACTTCCGCCTCGAGGACCCGACCGGCAAGGATGCGGACGCGCTCTTCTCGGCCCTGGAGTATGTCGACACGGTCAACTTCGCGCGCCGTCTGGGCTCCAGGCTGCTGGTGGGCACCTCGCTCCTGGACACGGCTGCCCCGCCCTCCAGCCAGTTTGCTATCGTGGGGAACGTGGCGGGGGAGGTGCGCCACGTCACCTATCCCAGGTGGGCCCACGAGCGCGTGAACGCCTTCGAGGACGAGCTGCTTGCGTTCCTGCACCCCTAGGCACGCGGCCTCGCCCACGCCACCGCCATCACCCCACGCCACCCATCTGCCGGCCTTTGGCCGCAAGACAAGGAAGAGGAGAGTCATTCCATGCCCCAACCCAAGTTCTCTGGCGTCATCCCCCCCGTCGTCACCCCCGACAACCCCGACCATACCCTCGACGTGAGGTCCTACGGACGCCTCATCGACCGCATGGTCGACTCCGGTGTCAACGGCCTGTTCCTCCTGGGTTCCACGGGTGAGGTCGCCTTCTCCAACGATGCCCACCGCGAGGACATCGTCCGCGAGGGCATACGCATCGTGGCCGGTCGTGTGCCCGTGCTCGTCGGCTGCATCGACACCGAGACGGACCGTGTGATCGAGCACGCCCGGCGTGCGCAGGCCCTCGGCGCCGACGCCGTCGTCGCCACGGCGCCCTTCTACGCCCTGGGCGGCCTGGACGAGATAGAGGAGCACTTCCGCATCCTGCACGAGGAGATCGACCTGCCGATCCTGGCATACGACATCCCCGCCTGCGTCCATTCCAAAATCCCCTGGAAGCTTGCGCTCAGGCTGGGCCAAGACGGCGTCCTCGCCGGCGTCAAGGACTCCTCGGGCGACGACGTCAACTTCCGCTACCTGGTCCAGGAGAACGAGAAGGCCGGCCATCCCCTGAGCCTGCTCACTGGCCACGAGATCGTGGTCGACGGGGCCTACCTCTCGGGCGCGGACGGCTCCGTGCCGGGCCTCGCCAACGTCATCCCCGCGCCCTACGTCCGACAGTACGAGGCCTACCGGGCGGGCGACTGGGCGCACGTCAAGGAACTCCAGGACCAGATCAACGAGGTCTCCCACATCTTCGACGTGACCGCCGGCGTGCAGGGCTATGCGGGCGGCGTCGGGGCGTTCAAGTGCGCCCTCAACCTCATGGGCGTCTTCGACCACGACACCATGCCCCGTCCGGTCAAGGCGCTCGAGGGCTCCAACCGCGAGGCCATCCGGAAGGTCCTTGTCGACAACGGCGTCTTGGGGGCGTAGGGCCCATCTCTCGAAGGAGCTGCTCATGGCAGAAGAAGGCAAGAAGGTCATCGCCATCGACATCGGTGGCACCAAGGTCGCCTCGGCGCTCGTCACCTTGGGTGACGGGCAGACGCCTCGGGTCGAAGGCTATGGCAGGCGTCCGACCGAGGCCCAACTGGGAGGGCGTCACGTGCTCGAGGTGGCCCTTGGGAGCGCTCGGCGCGTGATCGAGCTGGCGGGCGGCAGCGTGGATGGCGTCGGAGTCTCGACCGGTGGCGTGGTCGATCCCCGCACGGGAGACATCACCTACGCCAACGACATGATGCCCGGCTGGGGCGGAACCCACCTTGGTTCCGAGCTCGAGCGCGCCTTCGGTGTTCCCGCACGCGTCATGAACGACGTCCATGCCCACGCCTTCGGTGAGGCAAGCTGGGGCGCCGGGCTTGGCTCGGACAGCGCCTTCGTGTGCGCGGTGGGCACCGGCATAGGTGGCGCCTTCGTCGAGCATGGCCGCCTGCTCCTCGGCGCCCATGGCGCGGCGGCGAACATCGGTCACGTGACCTGCACGGACGCGGCGGGCATTCCCTGCCAGTGCGGCGGCGTCGGCCACGTGGAGACCATCGCCTGCGGTCCGGGGATTCTCGCGCGCTACCTCGAGCTGGGCGGCGTCGCCACTCGGCCTGACGGCAGACCTACGGATGGGGCCGACATCAGTCGGCTCGCTGAGACGGGCGACGAGGCGGCCATCGCGGCCGAGTCGCGCTCCGGCCACGCCCTCGGCGAGGTGCTGGGGTCCATGGTCAACATGTTTGACCCCGACTGCGTCATCCTGTCCGGATCGGTTGCCAAGTGCGGGCCCGTCTGGCATGACGCCCTCGGAAGGGGTTGGGCCGAGGTCGTCATGCCACCTCAGGCCAACACGCCCGTGAGGAGCGGCACGCTGGGCGACGCTGCGCCGCTCATCGGGGCGGCCCAGAATGTCGTCAGCTCGGCGTACGTCTCTCTCGACTAGCCAGGTCATGGCGGACATTTCTCAAAGCGCCGAGGGCGAATCCCTCTCGCCCTCCAGGGCAGAAAGGCAGGGAACATGGAAGCTTCGCCTCTGGTCCGGTCCCTCAAGGGCAGGCTGATCGTCTCCGTCCAGGCCTATCCCGGCGAGCCGCTGCGCCATCCCGAGACCATGGCTCAGATGGCCGCCGCATGCGAGCAGGGTGGTGCCGCCGCCATACGCTGCCAGGGACTCGCGGACATCGCCGCCATCAAGGGCCGCGTCGAGGTCCCGGTCATAGGCCTTTGGAAGGAGGGGCACGAGGGCGTCTACATCACCCCGACCCTGCGCCACGCCGTCGCCTGCGTCAACGCTGGCGCGGACGTCGTGGCCCTCGACGCGACCAGTCGTCCCCGTCCCGATGGGCGCAGCTTCGCCCAGACGGTCCGTGACCTGCGTGCCCAGTGCGAGACGCTCGTGATGGCCGACTGCATGACCATCGAGGACATCCGCGGCGCGGTGGCCTGCGGCTGCGACATCGTCTCGACGACCCTCTCGCACAACAAGCCGGCTATCGACACTACGATGGATGACGGCCCCGACCTGCCGCTTCTGCGCCGGGCCACGACCGAGTTCCCGGGCCTGCCCATCATCTGCGAGGGTCATGTGCACACGCCGTCCGATGCCGTCGCCGCCATGCAGGCGGGCGCCTGGGCCGTCGTCGTGGGGACGGGCATCACGCACCCCACGTCCATCACAGGCTGGTTCGTCGACGCCATCAAGGAGGCCTAGCCCATAGCCAGCGATACCGTCGAACACGTCAGATGACACTGCGGGTTGCCGCGCGGTCTGGATATTCCCACAGACCGGATGGGTCCAAACGACTCGATTTGCATGGCAATCGGGGGACTGGCGCGCTTGCCCGTCTGGGCGCATATGTGTCAGCCGGTTCAATAAATATTGGATACAATGAGACATAAAAGTAAGCGTTGGCAAATAGTGGAAATGAATTGACCGCTGTTTTGGACGGTTGCAAGGGATTGGTCGGATCATGGGGTTCGATGACAAGAAACAGGATAGGATGCTTGCCGGGGAGCGCAGGGCCCGGATTGCGGAGCTTGTCGAGCGCAACAGCTCAGTTTCAATAGCGAATCTCAAGCGGGAGTTTGGCATCTCGGCGGTAACCGCCCGCAGCGACCTCTCAGTATTGGAAGAGGAGGGCAAGCTTCGCCGCATGTATGGCGGTGCGGTCTCCCTCGACCTCACCCGGCATGTCTCCGTCCCCAAGGAGCGAATGTCCGTCCACATGCGCGAGAAGGAGAGGATTGCCCGACGGGCGGCCGAGTATGTCCGAGACGGAGACACCATTGGCATCGATGCTGGCACGACTACGCTTGAATTCACCAAACGCCTCGCTGACAAGCGCGATATAGCAATTGTCACCAATGACTTTGCGATAGCGGAGTATGTTGAGGACCACCTGCCCGACGCCGAGCTCGTGGTCCTGGGCGGAACGTTCCGGCGCAACCATCGTTACGCTTTCGGGCGGCTTACCTCGGCCTGCCTGGAGATGCTCCATGTCGACAAGGCCTTTCTCGCTGCCAATGCGTTTCTCCCAAATCAGGGCTTCATGACCGAATACGAGCCGATGGCTTTGGTTAAGTCCGAGCTGATCGCTCACGCGCGCACGAGCTACGTGCTCATGGATGCCTCGAAGGTTGGCGCCAGTAGCTTCATCAGATTTGCAGAGCTCCCTGATATCGACGTCATTGTCATGGATGTTGATCCGGACGGCATAGTTTCCAGTGCCATACGCAGACAGAGCCTCACAACACAGCTGACGATAGCATCATAAATTAATTTATATAAATAAGGGACCGCTCTAACACTCTGGGGCTACCGCTCGGGGTGTTTTTCATACCTTTCGTAGACTTTCTAAAACTTACTATTATTTTCTATCTATAGGTGCATATATTTCTACTTATAGATATTAGGTATCTACTAGTTACTAGTTAAGTAAAGGGGGAAGTATGGTTGGGATAGTGATAGCCACACACGGCTCGCTGGCAGAAGGGCTGAGATCGGGAGTCGAGCTGCTCGTCGGCCCTCAGCGGCAGCTCGAGACGGTCGGTCTGTACCACGGGGATGAGCCCTCCGAATTTGAGGAGAAAGTGTCTGCCTCCATCAGGAAGGCAGACGAGGGCGATGGAGCCCTCTGCCTGGTTGACATGCTGGGTGGAACGCCCTCGAACGTGGTGATGAGGCTCATGCAGAGCGGCAACGTCCGCGCATTGGCGGGCGTGAATCTGCCTGCGGTGATTCAGGCGGTCTTCATGCGGGAGAGCCTTGGCCTCGAGGAGCTCGCACGAGAGACGTTTGCGGCACAGCGTGACGCCGTCATCGACCTGAGCCTCAAGATTCCCGAGCTCGAGACCCCGGCAAAGCAGGAGAGGGAACAGGAGCGAATGGAACCCGGCGATGCGCCTCCCATTGAACGGGGGGAGAACCTCACGGCGCCGGGCAACGGTGAGGTGGTTCTGTGCCGTGTGGACGATCGTCTCATCCATGGTCAGGTCATGACATCGTGGCTGAATGCCACGGGCGCCAACAAGATCATGATTGTGGACGATGAGACATCCCAAAACCCGTTCCTCAAGAGCGTGTTCAAGAGCGCCGTGCCCGCAAACGTGAAAGTGGGGGTATTCAATGAGGCGAAGGCGGTCGATCGTCTCATCAAGGGTTTCAAGCCAACAGACAGGGTCATCGTGCTTGCCAAGTACCCCCAGACCTTTCTGTCCCTCGTCGAGAGGGGTGCGAGTCTCCGGCAGGTCATCATCGGAGGTATGGGCGCACGCGAGGATCGGAGCAGGCTCTACCGCAACATCTCTGCGTCACAGGACGAGAGGGCGGCCCTGAAGGCCCTCGTGGACGAGGGCGTGGACGTCGCAATTCAGATTCTTGCGGACGATGCGCAGGTCAGCGTTTCAAAGCTTCTGTAACACCTTTGGTCTCGATGGGGCGCTTAGCGCACGACATTCCATGCGTACAAAGGGGCGAGCATGCAGATTTCACTCATCCAAGCACTGCTTATCGGCGTCGTGTACTACCTGGGGATAAATGGGACGCCTTGGCTCACGCTCGTTGGCTCTACGATCATTCAGAAGCCCTTGGTGTCCGGCCTGCTCGTGGGCATCATCATGGGCGACCCGGTGCAGGGGGCAGTCATCGGCGCCGCTATTCAACTCCCCTTCATTGCATACATCTCGGCTGGTGGCGCGCCTCCGACGGACCCGGGCTTGGCGGGAACGCTGGGCACGGCGCTCGCGCTCGCTGCGGGCGTCGACCCTGCCACGGCAATTGCCATCGCCACGCCGATCGGTTTGCTGGGAACGATCATCTGGGTCATCCACATGACGGTTGACGTCGTGTTCGCCCACATGTGCGACAGGGCGGCGGAAAACGGCGACACCAAGGCGCTTGCGTTCTGGCATCTCTGCCCCCCGCAGATCGTAGCGGCGATCATTGGCATCATCCCCGTGATGCTGGGGGCATACTTCGGCGCGGGAGTGGTGGCTGACATCATCAGCGCCCTTGAGGGTCGGCCTCTTGAGACGCTGCAGGTTATTGGCGGTATCCTGCCGGCCATTGGCATCGCCATGAACCTGCGAGCCCTGGACCGCCCTGGGGTGATCCTTTGGTTCGTCCTTGGCTTTGTGGTTGTCCAGTACTCGGGAATCGCGACGCTGCCCCTGGCCGTGCTCGCCGGCATCGTTGCCTACCTCATTACGGGAAGCGCGGCGTCCGGGGCAGAGATGGTACCGGTTCAGCCGGTTATCGCTGGCGGTGCGCCGCAGTCCGCCGATATTGCCTCTGAGGACTCCGACGCGGATTTCGAATAGAAGGGACCGTATGATGCGGAACGAGATGACTGGGGGAACCGGGCGCCGCGGGATTGATGTGGCGGCTGACGGCACGGCCAAGCGTAGGGCGCTCTCCAAGGCCGACGTTCTCAAGGTGTTCTGGAAATGGGACTTCGCAAGCCACGCGAACTACAACTACGAGCGCATGCAGGCCTCTGGCGTCCTTTTTTCCATGACGCACATCATTGACAGGCTGTATCCGAACGACAGGCAGGCAAAGATCGACTTCATGAAGCGCCACATGCAGTTCTACAACACCGAGCCGCATTACGGAGGCATCGTGAACGGCCTGGCGCTTGCAATGGAGGAGGAGCGCGCGAACGACCCCGCCGTGACCGGCGAGGCGATCTCGGCGATCAAGACCGGCCTCATGGGACCCATGGCCGGCGTGGGCGACACCCTATGGCAGGGGACCTTGCAGCCGATCCTCTTGGCCATCGGCATCTCGCTTGCCTCTGCGTCCGGGTCCCCCGCAGGCGCCCTGTTCTTTGCAGTTGCGATGTTCGCAATCCAGACTGCCATTGGCTACTTCTTCTTCATGACCGGCTACAGGCAAGGGAAGGGTGGGGTGGAGAAGCTCCTTGGTGGTGGCCAGATGCGACGGCTTATCTCTGCGGCGTCGATCATGGGGGCCGTGGTGCTTGGGGCTCTGGCGGCCAGTTACGTGACTGCCTCCTCGGGCTTTGTCATTCAGGTGGGGGAGGCCCAGCTGGCGTTGCAGGCGGACATCCTTGACAAGCTTCTCAAGGGCGTCATTCCGCTGGCGATCACGTTGGGCACCTGGTACCTTCTCAAGGTTCGCAAGATGAAGTCGACGTGGGTCATGGTCGCCCTCGTTGTCGTTGGTGCCGTGTTGGGTGCGACGGGACTCCTGGGCGGCATCATCTCGTAGCCTACGCTGCGATCCAGCGGGTCTGGCGTTCGCAAGAAATCGGTCTTAGTCCATGTGCCTGGGCGCGCGAGGGCGTGCCGGCGAAGATGTGCTCTCGCGCTGCCCAGGTTATTCAGAAGGAGTCCCCATGCCAGAGACGATGAAGACGGCGGTATTCCATGGCCGCATGGATATTTCTCTCGAGGAGTGCGAGCGTCCTCGTGCCAAGGGCAACAAGGTGCTCGTGAAGGTTGACTGCTGCGCCCTGTGCACGTGGGAGCAGCGCGTGTACACGGGTGTCAACAAGGTCGAGTATCCGTTCATCGGCGGTCACGAGATTTCCGGCGAGATCGTGGGGCTGGGCGACGACGTCAATCCTGACGAGTGGGCGGTCGGTGACAAAGTCGTCGTAGGCAACACGCTTCCGTGTGGTGACTGCTACTACTGCAAGACGTTCGAGGAGCAGAGCTGCGCGCACTTCGACCACGGGGCGCAGCTCGAGGGCCTGCCCTACCACGGCATGGGCGGGCTTTCCGAGTACATGCTCGTGACGACGCACTGCCTGTTCAAGTATCGCAACGTGACGCCTCAGGAGGCGTCCATCGTCGAGCCGCTCTCCTGTGTCGTGCACAGCGTCGAGACGGCGGACATCCAGCTCGGGGATTACGTCCTCGTAATAGGCTGTGGCATCATGGGGCAGCTGCACGTGCAGGTTGCGAAGAAGCGTGGTGCCGTCGTGATCGTCTCCGACATCAATCGGGAGCGTACGGTCCTGGCCCGGCGGTACGGTGCCGATTACGCCATCGATCCGTCGAAGGAGAGCCTGACCGAGAGGGTCCTCGAGCTTACCCATGGCCTGAAGTGCCAGGCCGTGTTTGACACCACGCCGTTCCCGAGCGTGCTCAAGGACGCCTACACCTGTGTCGCCAACGCCGGCAAGGTCATCCTCTATAGCTCCATCCACCCCAAACCGGGCGAGGAGAAGCTCGTTCCTGTCGATGCCGGCTGGATGCACAGCTGGTCCATCAAGACGCTGGGTACCGCGAACTCCAACTCCAGGGACTTCGTGCGTGCTGTCGCGATGGTCTCCGAGGGCGTCATCGACCTCAAGCCCTATGTGAGCGGCACCTATCACGAGAGCCAGGTCAAGGAGGCCTTTGACAAGGCGATCGAGGGCGCGTCATACCGCGTCGTCGTGAACTTCGACGGGAAATGACCGCCATGATCCGCACGGTGGCCGCCAATCCGCCGTCATCCTCGGCGAGATGTGCGACCATGTCGCGGCTGGCACCGCTGCCGCCTATCGGCCCTCGCCCAGCGACGGGGAGAGCGACTCGTTCCAGCGTGCGACAAGCCGCTCGAGCCGCCAGGCGGCGTTGGCCGGGCTCGTCGAGGGCAGGACCTCGGCCGGCATGTTCGTCTGGGTCTCCAGCCAGCGGTGGTAGAGCCTGCCAGCCGTGGTACCGTTGCAGAGGACGGAACGCAGGCGCGCAACGCGGGTCACGCGACCAAGGTCGACGGGCGTCACGTTGCGGATGCTCGCATCGCTCGAGCCCCTGATATCGCAGCTTGCGATGACGTCCCACAGGGCGATGCCGTGTGCCAGCAGCATCGCGCGTTTTTCAGGTATGGACTGTGGGCATGCCTCGCCGAGGCACCGAGCCATGACACGCCAGAAGCGGTTCTGCGGGTTGCCGTAGTAGAAGTCGTTTCGCCGTGAGAGCACCGAGGGAAACGACCCGAGTATGATCACGCGGCTGCGCTCGTCGAACACGGGGTCAAAGCCGTGGGAGACATGCAGGTAGCCGTCACCGTCCGCCATGCGCCCACCGACTCCCATCGCAAACTAGGCTCGAACAGGCACGCCTCGCCCCGTCCGCGGCCAGGGAACATGAGGGTATGCGGTCGCTCATGGGGCTTCCAATCGACGGGTGCCTCGATCCACGATACCCCAGCGCGCTGGTTCCTTGCTGCGTCACTGTCGCCGCATGCCTTGGCTTTGCCGTCGGCTCGAGGTGTAGTCTTGGCGTTCCTGCGGGAAAACCCCTTGGGATGGGAGAGAATGTCCCTGTCTGGCAACTGCACCCGCGCCGCCTGGCCGCAGGCCGCGCGTGGGCAAGGAGGAGGAAGGCATGTGTGACGGCAGCACCAAGGCTGCGGCGCCCATTGATGCCGCAGCTGCGGCGGAGGCGGCCTTCGAGCGGGTCAGGGGTGCGGGCTTTCCCGATGGGATCTTCGCTGCGCCCCAGCTTCGCTGGGCAGTCATAGGCTGCGGCGCCATAGCGAACCAGATGGCGCGCTCGCTTGAGCTTGCGGGCCGTAGGCTTTCGGGCGTCTGCAACCGCACGCACGACAAGGCGGTCGCCTTTGCGCGGCGCTACGACGTCGAGCGCGTGTACGGCAGCCCCGACGAGCTCTACGCCGACCCGTCGATAGACGCGATCTACATAACCACGCCCCACAACACCCACATCCACTACCTCGTCCCGGCCCTGACGGCGGGCAAGCACGTGCTGTGCGAGAAGTCCATCACCCTCAACTCCGAGGAGCTCGGCCAGGCACGCTCCGTCGCGGGGGAGCACGGATGCGTCCTGATGGACGCGACGACCATTCTCCATATGCCCCTGTACCGGGAGCTCCTTCGCCGTGCACGCTCGGGCGAGTTCGGTCGCATGAACCTCGCCCAGGTGAACTTCGGGAGCCTCAAGGAGTACGGCGACCTCACGAACCGCTTCTACAACCCCAGGCTGGCCGGTGGCGCCATGCTGGACATCGGGGTCTATGCGCTTACGATCATGAGGCTCTTCATGGATTCGCAGCCGGACGAGCTGGCCTCGCTCGCAAACAGGGCGCCTACCGGCGTCGACCAGACCAGTGGCATAGTGGCGAGGAACGCCTCCGGGCAGTTGGGCGTGGTGTCCCTGTCGCTCCACTCCAAGCAGCCCAAGCGTGCCGTCATCAGCTTCGACGAGTGCTACCTCGAGGTGACGGACTACCCGAGGGCAGACCGCGGGACCATCGTGTGGAGCGCGGACGGACGTCGCGAGGAGGTAGCCGTCGGCTGTGAGGCCTATGCCCTCTGCTACGAGATGGCGGACCTCGAAAGGGCCGTTGCGGGCGATGCGCAGTGCTCTTCTCTCATAGACGTCGCCACAGACGTCATGGACATCATGACGAGGCTCCGTCGAGAGTGGGGAGTGGTCTATCCGGAGGAGCGGGGACGCTAGGGGGTCGCAGACGAGAGGGGAGGGGCCACATGGCTGACGGTGGACAGGATATGCGCCGTGCGGCGCGGCTCGACCAGGTGCCCGACGTCGTGGTCATCACGGGCATGTCGGGCAGCGGTCGCACCCAGGCCATGCACGTGTTCGAGGACATGGGCTACTACTGCATCGACAACCTCCCCCCGCGGCTCATTCTCGACCTCGCCACCACGGTGGGCATCAACACCAGCATCGGCCGCCACCTGGCCGTGACCTGCGACCTGCGCAGCCAGGGGCTCTTTGACGAGATGGCGGATGCCGTGAGGGCCCTGCGCGAGCACGAGCTCACGGTCAGGCTCCTCTTCCTGGACTGCTCCGACGAGGTGCTGCTCCGCCGCTACAACGAGACGCGCCGCCGCCATCCCATTGCCAAGCGCGGCGAGTCCACGGAGAGTGCCATCCGGCGCGAGCGAGAGCAGCTGGCCTCCATCCGCGAGGGAGCGGACCTCGTCCTCGACACCAGCCGCATGCGCACGTCCACTCTGCGCTCCCGCATCCGGCGCAGCTTCTCCGAGCTCACGGACCAGCAGCTCCTCGACGTCAACGTCTTCTCGTTCGGCTTCAAGCATGGCATGCCCGTCGAGGCGGACCTCATGATCGACGTGCGCTTCCTGCCCAACCCGTTCTACGATCCCGAGATGCGCCCGCTCACGGGCAATGACGCCAAGGTGCGCGACTTCGTCATGGGCCAGCGGGTCACGCGTGACTTCATCAAGGCCTGGCAGAGGCTCCTCGACGTCGTGATGCCCGGCTACGTCGCGGAGGGCAAGTCGCGGCTCTCGGTGGCCGTCGGCTGTACCGGTGGCCAGCACCGAAGCGTCGCCATCGCCAACGCCACGGCCGCCTACCTCAGCGAGGCGGGCTACCACGTGACGCTCACCCATCGCGACCTGTCCCTCGCCAACAGGGGCGTGGTCTAGCATGTCGTTCACGGCCCAGGTGAAGGACGAGCTCTCCCGCATCGAGGACGGATGCGCGCTCTGCCCCTACGCCGCGCTCTCGGCCATCACCCGCGTCTGCGGGACGCTGTCGTTTCGCGGCAGCGGCCGCTACTCCATCCGCGTCGCCACCGAGACCGGAGCCGTCGCGCGCACGATGATCAAGCTCACCCACGAGCTCTTCGACCTCGAGACCCCGCTCACGGTCCGCCACTCCAACCTGCACAAGACCCGCAACTACCTGATCGAGATCCCCGAGCAGGACGAGCTCGAGGCGGACCTCGAGCGCCTGGGCATCCTCGTCGCGGGAAGGGGCCTCGCGACCGGCGCGCCCCACGACCTCCTCGCGCGCCCCTGCTGCAAGCGCGCCTTCGTGCGCGGCGCCTTCATGGCAGGCGGCTTCATCGCCGACCCGCGTGGTGACTTCCACCTGGAGATCGCCGTCACGGGTGAGGAGTTTGCCCACGACATCGTGGATATAGCTCGTGAGCTGGGCGTCGAGGCCCGCCTCAACCGGAGGCGCGGCAGCTTCGCCGTCTACGTCAAGAGCTTCGACGACATCGTCGTCCTCCTGCGCGCCATGGGGGCCACCCGCTCGGCCATGGCAGTCGGCAACGTCCGGCGCATGAAGTCGCTCAAGAACGACGTCAACCGCCGCGTCAACGCGGAGATGGCCAACCAGGCCCGGTCGACGGGGGCCGCCGCCGACCAGCTCCAGCTCATCGCCCAGGCCGAGAGGGGCATGGGCCTACGTGCCCTGCCGCCCGCCCTGCGCGAGTTCTGTCTCCTGCGCCGGGCCAACCCCGAACTCTCGCTCGTCGCCCTGGGTGCGCTCTGCGATCCCCCGGCATCGAAGTCGGCCATGTACCATCGCGTCCTCAGGCTCCAGGAACTTGTGGGCGAGATGCGCACGAAAGGCGTGGGAACGTCCTAGGACTACCGTTCGCGGAATGTTGGCAACCGTCTGTAGATTTGCATAGCGATAAGTGGTCAACCTGCGCAAGCCGAGACTTTTCCACCACACATGCGTCGCGATGCATACCGGTCCCCTGAAACGGCTAAAATAGTGCTATGCGCAAGCATTGGGCCGACCGTGGGGAAGGGCCCCAGGTGGCCTCGCGAAAGGAGATAGCATGGCAGTTAAGGTTGCTATTAACGGCTTTGGTCGCATCGGCCGTCTGGCCTTCCGCCAGATGTTCGGTCACGAGGGCTCCGAGATCGTCGCCATCAACGACCTCACCTCGCCAGAGATGCTCGCCTACCTGCTGAAGTATGACTCCACGCAGGGCAACTACGCGCGCGGCCACAAGGTCGAGGCCACCGAGAGCTCCATCGTCGTCGATGGCCACGAGATCACCATCTACAAGGAGGCTGACGCCAACAACCTGCCCTGGGGCGAGCTTGGCGTAGACGTCGTTCTCGAGTGCACCGGCTTCTACACCTCCAAGGCCAAGGCCCAGGCCCACATCAACGCCGGCGCCAAGAAGGTCGTCATCTCCGCTCCTGCGGGCAATGACCTGCCCACCATCGTCTTCAACGTCAACCACGAGCAGCTGGGCGCCGATGACAACATCATCTCCGCCGCCTCCTGCACCACCAACTGCCTCGCGCCGATGGCCAAGGGCCTGAACGACTTCGCCCCCATCGTGTCCGGCATCATGACCACCATCCATGCCTTCACGGGCGACCAGATGCCCCTCGACGGCCCGCAGCGCAAGGGCAACTTCCGCCGCTCCCGCGCCTGCTCCGAGAACATCGTCCCCAACTCCACGGGTGCCGCCAAGGCCATCGGCCTCGTCCTCCCCGAGCTCAACGGCAAGCTCATCGGTGCCGCCCAGCGCGTCCCGACGCCGACCGGCTCCCTCACCAACCTCTACGCCGTCGTCGACAAGAAGGTCACCGTCGACGAGGTCAACGCAGCCATGAAGGCCTACGCCGAGACCATCCCCGAGACCTTCGCCTACAACGAGGACGACATCGTCTCCCGCGACATCGTCGGCGAGACCCACGGCTCCATCTTCGATGCCACCCAGACCATGGTCCAGGATCTCGGAGGCGGCCAGAGCCTCGTCCAGGTCACCTCGTGGTACGACAACGAGAACTCCTACACCTCCCAGATGGTCCGCACCATCAAGTACTTCGAGAAGTTCGTCGCCTAAGGGCGCCCCGGACTCGGTCTCGTACAGGAGAGGGGTGCGGTCGCAGGTCCCAGGGCCGCGGCCGCGCCCCTCTTCGCCAGTCCGCCCAGCGCAGTCCACCCAGCACCCGGCAAGGGAGTGAGCATGGCTTTCACCAAGAAGACCGTTCGCGACATCGACGTCGCCGGCAAGCGCGTCCTCATGCGCGTCGACTTCAACGTCCCTTTGAAGGACGGCGTCGTCACCGATGACACGCGCGTGCGCGCCGCCATCCCCACCATCAAGTATCTCAAGGAGCAGGGCGCCGGCATCATCCTGATGTCGCACCTCGGCCGCCCCAAGGGCGACGGCCCCGAGCCCGAGCTCTCGCTCAGGCCCGCCGCAGAGAAGCTCGCCGAGCTCACCGGCTATGACGTGAGGTTCGTCGACGACACCTACGGCGAGAAGGCCGAGAAGGCCGTCTCCGAGGTCAAGCCCGGCGACATCCTCGTCCTCGAGAACGTCCGCTTCCTCAAGGCCGAGAAGAAGAACGACCCCGAGGTCGCCAAGAAGCTTGCCTCCTACGGCGACGTCTTCGTGCTTGACGCCTTCGGCACCGCACACCGCGCGCAAGGCTCCGTCGTCGGGCCTGCCGCCTACATCCCGGCCGTCGCGGGCTTCCTGCTCGAGAAGGAGGTCGACACCCTCACCTCCATCTTCGCCGATCCGGCGCGTCCCTTCGTCGCCATCGTCGGCGGCTCCAAGGTCTCCAGCAAGATCGGCGTCCTCGACCACCTGATCGACTCCGCCGACACCCTGATCATCGGCGGCGGCATGGCCTACACCTTCTTCCTGGCCAAGGGCTACGCCGTGGGCACCTCCCTCAAGGAGGAGGACTGGGTCGAGCGCGCCGCCGAGATGCTCAAGAAGGCAGAGGACAAGGGAGTCAAGATCCTCCTTCCCGTCGACAACGTCGTTGCGGACCACTTCGGCGAGGATGCCGAGGGTGAGGTCGTCGACTCCGACAAGATCCCCGACGACCGCATGGGCATGGACATCGGCCCCAAGACCTGTGCGCTCTACGTCGAGGCCATCAAGGGCGCCAAGACCGTCTTCTGGAACGGCCCCATGGGCGTCTTCGAGATGGACCAGTTCGCCAAGGGCACCGAGGCCGTCGCCCGTGCCGTGGCCGACTCCGACTGCACGTCCATCATCGGCGGCGGCGACTCCGTCGCGGCCATCAACAAGTTCGACCTTGCCGACAAGATGAGCTGGATCTCCACCGGCGGTGGCGCATCCATGGAGCTCGTCGAGGGCAAGGCCCTTCCCGGAGTGGAGGCGCTTCTCGATGCGTAACAGGATGATCGCTGGCAACTGGAAGATGAACAAGACCTTCACCGAGGGCGTCGTCCTCGCACAGGGCCTCGTCAGGGAGCTCGAGGGCGGCACCGGCGACGTGGACGTCGTCGTCTGCCCGCCGACGGTCGACCTCAAGGGTGTCTCGGAGGTCATCGAGCAGGAGGGCGCGCCCTTCTCCCTGGGCGCCCAGAACGTCTACTTCGAGGAGAGCGGGGCCTACACGGGCGAGACCGCTCCCGACATGCTGGTGGGCATCGGCGCGACCCACTGCATCATCGGCCACTCCGAGCGTCGTGGCTACTTCGGAGAGACCGACGAGGACGTCAACAGGAAGGCCAAGGCCCTCATGTCGCACGGCATCGTGCCCATCAGCTGCTGCGGCGAGCCCCTCGAGGTCCGCGAGGCCGGCACCCATGTCTCATTCGTCGTCGAGCAGATCAAGAAGGACACCGCGGGCCTCAAGATCGACGACCCCTCCAAGTACGTCATCGCCTACGAGCCCATCTGGGCCATCGGCACGGGCAAGACCGCCACGGCCGACGACGCCCAGGAGGTCTGCGGCGCCATCCGCGAGACCCTGGCCGAGGCCTTCGGGCAAGAGGTCGCCGACGGCATCCGCATCCTCTACGGCGGCTCCGCCAAGCCCGAGAACGTCGCGGGCTTCCTCGGGAAGGACGACGTCGACGGCGCCCTCGTCGGCGGCGCCTCTCTCAAGGCGGACTCGTTCGCCGCGATGGTGAAGGCGGCTATGTGATAAGCTGCTACGCTGTAGTGTGAAGCTAGCTGGGGTCGGCATCGCACCCGCGATGCCGACCCCCTTCGTCAAGCCCCTTCGCTAAGGAGACTGCCCGTGGGTCCGCTCAACGTCGTTCTTCTCATCATCCTGGCCCTTTCCGCCCTCGCGACGATCGCCCTCGTCCTCATGCATTCCGGCAAGGGCACGGGCGTGTCCGACATGATCGCCTCCTCGATGTACAACTCGGCTGCGGGGTCGGGCGTGTGGGAGAGGAACCTCGACCGCCTCACCGTCATCTCCGCCGTCGTCTTCGGCGTCTGCGTCTGCGTGCTCGCACTGACCTTCCCCCTGGGTACCATCTAGGGGCCTCGGCTCGTATGGCTGGCTGGGGCACCGTCTTGCCCCCTGGGTCGGCAATGTTGCCGACATGTAAACTCTGACCTTCGTCCGAGGAGGTGGGGACCTCGTCTCGCGAGACGCGTGGCGGGGTCCCCATCTGCCGAAAGCCCAATGCGGGCCGTGCGGGCATAGGGCCGCCCGACGTGCGGCCTTGCAGGCAGATGGTTTGCATCCCTATACGTATTGTATGAAAATAGAACGTATGGGCGCATCGCGCCAGGCGATGTCCCGGATGTTCCGACGGCGGCCTTCAATGGGTGGCTGCCGTGAGACGCACTCAAGGGAGGAAAAGAATGGCAGTTGAGAAGAGCGGCGTGACTCGTCGCACCTTCGTCAAGGGCGGCCTCGCCGCCAGCGCGCTCGCGTCCCTTGCCGCCTGTGGCAAGAAGTCAGAGGACGCGTCCGCCGGCGCCACCGCACAGGGTGGCACCTTCAAGTTCTACATCAACGAGCCCGTCGCCATCGACCCCTACAACACCCAGGAGACCGAGGGCTCCCAGGTCGAGTCCAAGCTCTTCGACTCCCTGCTGGGCTATGACTGGGAGAAGGAGGAGCTCGTCCCGAAGGCCGCCGAGTCCTGGGAGTCCAACGCCGACGCCACCGAGTTCACCTTCCACCTGGTGAAGGGCGCCAAGTTCCACAACGGCGATCCCGTCGACGCCAAGAGCTTCAAGCGCGGGTGGGAGCGCATCTGCAATCCCAACATGTCCACCCCGTCCGAGATCAACTACCACCTTGCCCCCGTCGCCGGCTACGCCGAGATGCAGGCCAGCACCGCAACCGAGCTCTCGGGCGTGACCTGCCCCGACGACAACACCCTCGTCGTCAAGCTGAGCGCCCCGATGGCCGACTTCCCCTACATCTGCGCCCACATCGCCCTCGCGCCCGTGCCGCAGGCCGCCCTCGACGACCCTGCGTCCTTCCTGCTCGCGCCGATCGGCAACGGCCCCTTCAAGATGGACGGCAAGTGGGAGAGCGGACAGTACATAGACGTCGTCCGCTTCGATGACTACTATGGCGAGAAGCCCATCCTCGATGGCATCCACTTCTCCATCCAGAAGGACCCGGCCACCGCGTTCCGCGAGTTCGAGGCCGGCAACATCGACTTCTGCCAGATTCCCTCCGGTCGCCTCAACGAGACCTCCGAGAAGTACGGAACCTCCGAGGACGGTTACACCGTCACCCCCAAGAAGCAGGTCCTGACGGGCGCCCAGGCCGCCATCTACTACCTGACGCTCAACCTCAACGACCCCATCATGGCCGACATCAACGTCCGCAAGGCCATGTCGCTCGCCATCAACCGCCAGAACATCGTCGACACCCTCTTCGAGGGCTCGCGCAAGGCGGCCAACGGTTTCTTCCCCCTCATCATCGACGACGACGAGTCCAACGTCTGGGAGTTCTGCAAGTACGACAAGGACGCCGCCCAGAAGATCGTCGACGAGAACAACCTCGCCGGCACCACCATCACCCTGTCCTACAACTCCGGCGGTGGCCACGAGGACATCATGTCCATCGTCCAGGGCGACCTCGAGGCCGTGGGCTTCAAGGTGGAGCAGTCCTCCATGGAGTGGGCCACCTACCTCACCAACCTCGGTGACGGCAGGTACCAGGTGGGTCGTCTGGGCTGGAACGCCGACTATCCGACCATGGACAACTTCCTGTACCCAAACTTCTACTCCACGGCGGACAACAACTACGCCAAGTACGTGAACGCCGACGTGGACGCCGCCATCGACGCCGCACGTCAGGTCACGGACGTCGAGGAGCGCAAGGCCGCCTATCGCAAGATCAACCAGACGATCGCCGAGTCCGTGCCGGTCATCCCCCTGATGTTCTATGCCCTCGACCACGTCGGTTCCGACCGGGTTGCGCGCATGTACCTCAGCCCGCAGAACACCGCCGACCTCGCGAGCGCCGCGCTCAACGCGTAGCGACTATCTCTAGCGGCCGACCAAGCGATTTTGCGCGGGGCGCCGGAGCGATCCGGCGCCCCGCCGCGTTACGGGCAAATCGTGTGAGCGTACGCCTGCACGCCGCTCGCTGGCTCCGATATAAGGTCTTTACGCTATACTGCACCCTGGTGAAGTGCGGCCTGTGCCGCTTTTCTGCATCTGTAGGCCAAACAAGGGGATTCCAAGCATGGGAAAGTACATTCTCAAACGAGTTCTCCAGTTCATACCGGTGTTTCTCGGCGTGACGCTGATCCTTTTCGCGATGGAGAACATCGTCCCCGGTGACCCGATCAAGCTCATGGCGGGCGAGAAGAAGCTTGACCCGGTGACCGAGGTGAACCTGCGCGCATCGTACCACCTCATCGAGACGGACGACGACGGGCACCCGATCTACGACGAGGATGGCAACACGATCGAGACCCCGATGTGGAAGCGCTACGGCCTTTATGTCACCGGCCTCCTCCACGGAGACCTGGGCACCTCGTACCAGAGGAGCGGCCAGCCCGTCCTCTCGATCCTCGCACAGAAGTACCCGTACACGATCAGGCTCTCGATCGTGGCCATCATCATAGAGGCGATAGTGGGCATAGGCGCTGGCATGGTGTCGGCGATAAAGCGCTACTCGTTCTGGGACGTCTTCGTGACGCTCCTGACGTCGATCCTCGTCGCGATGCCCGCGTTCTGGCTTGGCATGCTGCTCCAGCTCTTCTTCGGCGTATTCCTGAAGGACGCGACGGGCGGCTCCGTCTACCTGCCTGTCTCGGGTGCCGGTGGTCCCCAGGCCGAGTTCGACGACTGGGTGTACTACATCCTGCCCGCCATCACCCTGGCCTCCGTCTCCACGGCCTACACCGCGCGCATCATGCGCTCCCAGCTGCTCGAGGTCATGAGCCAGGACTACATCCGCACCGCCCGCGCCAAGGGCCTTTCGCGCAGGAGCGTCATCCTGCACCATGCCCTCAAGAACGCGCTCATCCCGGTCGTCACCTACATCGGCATCGACTTCGGGGCCATGCTCGCCGGTGCCATCCTGACGGAGACGGTCTTCAACTGGCCCGGAGTCGGCTTCGAGACCTACCGTGCCATCACCCAGCGTGACTGGCCCATCGTCCTCGGCTCCGTCACCGTCATCGTCGTCGTCGTGATGGTCATCAACCTTCTCGTCGACGTGTCGTACGCCTTCCTCGATCCACGTATCAGGTACGGCGCCGGCAAGGATAAGGAATAGGGAGGTAGTGAGCATGGCAGACAAGGGCTACCTCCACAGCGAGGACGTTGCCGCCTTCCAGGAGGCCCGCACGGGGCGGGAGGATGTCGCCCCGGACGGCGCCGCCACCGTGTCCGACGCGCCGGTCCGCACGCTCTGGGGCGACGCATGGAAGCGCCTGCGCAGGAACCGCCTCGCGATGATCGCCCTCGCCTGGATCGTCTTCATGGTGATCGTCGCGCTTTCCGCCGACCTCTGGGTGCCCCAGACGCTCGGCAACCCGACCGAGATCGACTCCTCGACCATGACGGCGCAGTCCCGGCTCGCCCCGTCTCTCGAGCATCCCTTCGGCACGGACACCCTCGGTCGCGACGTCTTGTGCCGCGTCATCTACGGCGCGCGCATATCGCTTGCGGTCGGCGTCCTCGCGACGGCCATCTCCACGGTCATCGGCCTGGTCATGGGCGCGCTGGCGGCCTACTACGGCGGCATCTGGGACACGATCATCATGCGCCTGGCGGACATCTTCCTGGCGTTCCCGTACACCCTGTTCGTGATCGCGATGCTCGCCGTCATAGGGCAGGGCATCCAGAACGTGTTCATCGCCATCGGCGTCCTGGGCTGGCCGTCGATCGCGCGCGTCTTCCGCTCCGCCATCCTGACGGTCAAGGAGAACGACTACGTCGATGCCGCACGCTCCATGGGCGCCGCCGACATCCGCATCGTCTCGCGTCACATCTTCCCCAACTCCGTCGCCTCCATCGTCGTCTACGCGACCATGAACATCGGCGGGGCCATCCTGACCGAGTCGGCCCTGTCCTATCTGGGCATGGGCGTCATCCCGCCCGACCCCTCCTGGGGCATCATGATCCAGGATGGCCAGACCTACCTGGCCACCCAGCCCTGGCTGATGATCATGCCCGGCCTCGCGATCCTCACCACCGTTCTGGCGTTCACGCTCCTTGGTGACGGCCTGCGCGACGCACTCGACGTCAAGATGAAGGATGCATAGACATGGCACGCAAGAAGACTGACAACTGGGTCGACCTCAAGGACCAGCCGGTCCCCGAGGGCGCGCACCTCCTCGAGGTCGATGACCTCAAGATGTACTTCCATACACAGGACGGCGTGGTCAAGGCCGTCAACGGCGTCTCCTATACGCTCGACCGCGGCGAGACCCTCGGCGTCGTCGGCGAGTCCGGCTCCGGCAAGTCCGTGACCTCGCTCACCATCATGGGCCTCATCGACATGCCCCCGGGGCGCATAGAGGGCGGCGACGTCCGTTACCGCGGCAGGTCGCTGCTGGAGATGTCCGAGCACGAGATGGAGCACATACGCGGCAACGACATCGCGATGATCTTCCAGGACCCCATGACCTCGCTCAACCCCGTCTACACCATCGGACGCCAGCTGGGAGAGGGCCTCAGGCTCCATCGCGGCTACAGCAAGGAGCAGGCCAACGCCCGCGCCGTAGAGCTTCTGACCATGGTCGGCATCCCCAACGCAGAGCAGCGCGTCAAGGACTATCCGCACGAGTTCTCGGGTGGTATGCGCCAGCGCGTCATGATCGCCATGGCGCTTGCCTGCGACCCGGACATCCTGATTGCCGACGAGCCCACCACCGCCCTCGACGTCACCATCCAGGCGCAGATCATCGAGCTGATGAAGAAGATGCAGGAGGAGAACGGCAACGCGATCATCATGATCACCCACGACCTCGGCGTCGTCGCCGACGTGGCGGACAAGATCATGGTCATGTACGCCGGGACCCCCGTTGAGTTCGGCACGGCCGACGAGATCTTCTACGACTCGATCCATCCCTACACCTGGGGCCTCACCCGCTCCATTCCCGATCCGGTCCAGGACGAGAAGAAGCCCCTCACGCCGATCGAGGGCAACCCCCCCTCGTTGGTCAACGTGCCTGAGGGCTGCGCCTTCTCGCCCAGGTGCCCGTATGCCACGCCGCGCTGTCGCAGCGAGCGTCCCGAGCTGCACGTCACCGAGACGGGTCACTACGCGTGCTGCCACTATGCCGGCGACGCGGAGTTCGTCAAGGCCAACGCGCCTGCGACCTCTCGTGCCAAGGAAGGAGGCGAGGCGTGATGGCCGAGACCCAGGAGCGCACGCCGCTTTTGCACGTCGAGCACCTCACCAAGGAGTTCCCCGTCGAGCAGGGCGTCTTTGCCAGCAGGTTCAACAAGAAGAAGGTCCATGCGGTCAACGACGTCTCCTTCGACATCTATCCCGGAGAGACCTTCGGCCTCGTCGGCGAGTCCGGTTGCGGCAAGTCCACCACCGGCCGCTGCATCATGCGCCTGACGCAGCCCACTTCCGGCAGGGTCGTCTTCGACGGCAAGGACGTGGCGTCGATGGGCAGGCGGGAGCTCAAGGAGATGCGCCGCAACATGCAGTACATCTTCCAAGACCCCTATGCCTCGCTCAACCCGCGCATGACCATCGGCGAGATCGTCTCCGAGCCCCTTCTCATCCATGGGCTCATGGAAAGCGCCGACGAGCGCATGGACTACGTCCGTCAGCTGCTGGACGTCGTCGGGCTCAACCCGGAGCACATCAACCGCTACCCGCACGAGTTCTCGGGCGGGCAGCGCCAGCGCATCGGCATCGCCCGCGCGTTCGCCCTGCGCCCCAAGCTCATCATCTGCGACGAGCCCGTCTCGGCGCTGGACGTCTCGATCCAGGCGCAGGTCCTGAACCTCCTCTCGGACCTCCAGAGCGAGTATGGGACGGCCTACCTGTTCATCGCCCATGACCTCTCCGTGGTCCAGCACATCTCCGACCGCGTCGCCGTCATGTACCTCGGCAACATGATGGAATGCTCGGACTGGAAGAGCCTCTATGGTGAGCCGAACCACCCCTACACCCAGTCGCTCCTCTCTGCGGTGCCCGTGCCCGACCCCGACGTGCAGCACAACCGCAAGCGCATCATCCTGAAGGGCGACCCACCCTCGCCGATCGAGCCGCCCAGTGGCTGCCGCTTCCACACGAGGTGCCCCATCGCTCAGGACGTCTGCTCCGCGGAGCCGATGCCCGAGTTCAGGACGGTCGCGCCCGGCCACTTCTGCGCGTGCCACTTCGCCGCGCCGCATCCCATAAAGGAGGAGTCGGTCGAGCTCTAGCGGGTCGGGCGCGAGCCCCTGGGGACGTAAATTTCCCCCAGAAAGGTGTTGCATTGGCGCGAAGGGGTTTGCTATATTACTCCCTGCGCGAGTCACGTCGGAGTGGCGGAATTGGCAGACGCGCTAGCTTGAGGTGCTAGTGACTGACTAAAAGGTCGTGCGGGTTCAAGTCCCGCCTCCGACACCATGAGACGCCAGGGGGCTTCCTTCGGGAGGCCCTCTTCTCATATAGGCAGACGGCTGCGACGGGGGTCCACATGGGAGCGAACGGCATCGTCCGCAGGGTCGACGGCATAGGGGAACGTAGCGTCAACGGCACGCTGGCGGGGCTCCTCTCGCTCACGAGCGATGCCGTCATCGCCTTCGACGGCTTTGGCAAGGTGCTGCTCTCCAATGCGGAGGCGGAGCGCCTCTTCGCCGGCCCTGCCGAAGGGCTTCTCGGCTGCGACGTGCGCATGCTGTTCCCACCTGCAGTGGGCGTGGTCCCCGACGCCCCCTTCTCGCTGGAGTCGCTGCCCTTCTCGTGCGACGGTTCCTCTGCGACCCTCACCTGCCAGGGAGCCGATGGGATGCCGGTGACCCTCACGCTCAGGTGCTCCCGCGTGAGCTCGCCTGGCGACACGCTGCTCCTGGTGGCCCACCACACGGTGGGGGAGCAGCAGGCCCAGCGCGAGCATGACCGTCTGGTCGAGGAGCTCTCGCGTGCCAACAATCGCCTCTCGGGCACGCTCAAGATCGTGCTGGACACCCTGGACTCAAAGGACGTGACGACGCTCTTCTCGCGCGTGCTCGAGGAGATCACCGAGACTATGGAGGCCTTCGGCACGGTATTCTACGTCGCCGCCGACGATGGCTACCACCTGCGTGGCACGAGCTCGTCCTTGGTGGGCGCCGACGTCGCACGCTACATGCCCCAGGGTCGCATGATCGAGCGCCTGGCGACGCAGGCGGGCCGGTCCCTGCGGCTGCGCGTGCTGGCGCCGCGGGGTGACGCGCTGCGCCAGGGGAGGCTTGCCCGTCGCGAGGTCGTGAACGAGGAGACGCGTGAGGTGTATGGTATCTCGTCACGCGTGCTGCCGCCGTTCGTGAGCTTCATCGCGGTGCCGGTGTGGTTTGGCAGCCACGTGGTCGCCCTGATCGAGGTGGGGTGGAAGCAGGTGCATCCCACGCGCGGCGACGATGCCGAGCTGCTGGATGCGGTGGCGCGCTACCTGTCGGTCCAGCTGGTGGGTGCGTTCAGCACGATGCGCGCCCAGCACGAGCAGCGCCTGGGAGAGGCCGCGGCCGTCATTCGCGGGCACCTGATGGGCGAGGGAGGCCTCGAGCGCGATGGCCTGCGCCTGGCCGCCGTCGAGGCGGCTGGGGAGCTCGATGCGACCCTGGTGCCCATGCGCGCCGCAGGAGACGGCCATTACGTGGCCGAGCTCCCAGACAGGGGGCCCGTATCCCTTGGCGGCGATCTCGAGCGGGACCTCGAGGGGCTGCTGGCGGACGTCCCGGTGGAGAGGGGTGCGGCCCCGTCGGTGGGCGTGCACGTCCTGGGCACTGGCTCCCCCCTGGCCTCCTGGCTGCGAGAGATGGGGGAGCCCTGCATCGGAGCGCTGGTGGACGTGGGCGTGATTGCGGGTGAGCGCAGGATGGGCATGATCCTGCGGCACATCGACGCAGAGCCCCTCGACGACCTGGAGCTCTCGTTCCTCTCGCGCGTGGCCCAGGGAGCCCGCGAGCTCTCGCTGGGGGACGAGGAACGCCGGCAGGACAAGCGCATCTCTCAGGCGCTGCAGACCGGCATGCGCAACGAGTTGCAGAGGGTGCCGGGCATCAGCGCACGCGGCATCTACTCCTCGGCCACGCAGGCGGCCGTCATAGGGGGCGACTTCTATGACCTGATCCGCCTGCCCCACCATCACGCCTGCGTGATCATGGGAGACGTATCGGGCAAGGGCGTCGAGGCGGCGTCCGTGTCGGCCGCAGTGAAGACGGCCCTGGGCGCCTACTCGTGGCAGGGGCTCTCGCCGGCGCGGATGGTGCGCCTCCTGAACGACTTCCTCCTGGGCTTCTCGCGTCTGGAGACCTTCGCCACGCTCTTCGTGGGCATCGTGGACCTGTCGGCAGGTACGCTCACGTACTGCTCTGCCGGGCATCCCCCCGCGCTCTTGGTACGCTCTGCTGCCGGTGCTGGCTGCGACGTCTCGGGCGAGATCGAGACGCTCGACGTGCAGAGCGGTGTCGTAGGCGCGTTCCACGAGATGAGCTACCGGAACGGGTGCGTGCGGCTCTCGCGGGGGGACATGCTCCTGCTCTACACCGATGGCACGACCGAGGCGCGCGCCAAGGACGGCGCCTTCTTCGGGGAGGACGGCCTGCGTGACGCCGTGATGCGCGAGGCCCCCCGTGGCTTCGACGGCATATTGGACCGCCTGCTGGAGACCCTGGACCGCTTCACGGACCGTCGCCTGGATGACGACGTCGCGATGGTCTGTCTGCGCTTCGACGACGTGGGAGCGCCCCTCCCGGCCGCAGCCGTCCCTCCTCGGCGCTGACGTCTGCCGCGCGTATGGGTGCCGCGCGTTAGGGGAACAAGCACGGTATGCAGAACATGCCGGACATAGCGCTTGTGCCCATAGACAGCGACCTTGACGTGACGACGGTGCGTGCCGTTCGCCGGACGGTGGACCGTCTCATAGACGGCGGCTGTCGCAGGGTCATCCTCAACATGTTGGGTGCCAGCTACATCGATTCGGCGGGCATGGCACTCATCTTCCGGTCCATCCGTCGCATGAGGGCGATGGGTGGCCTCGTCTCCATCACCAACGCCTCGGAGAGGGTGCTTCGCTCGCTCAGGATCGCCCGTGTGGTGGACTTTGCACCGGTGTCCGGCAGGGGCCCCCGTCCCGTGGTGTCCGAGCTCGATCCCAAGGTACAGCCGCTCTGGCGTGTCGCCGTGCGCATAGACCCCACCGACCTTGCCGAGACGCGCACCCGCGTGGGGGGGCTCCTGCGGCGCCTCCCCTTCACGGACGACCAGATGTTCGACATGACCCTTGCGGTGGGGGAGGCCATGGGCAACGCGGTTGACCACACCGACGGCAGCTGTGCGCAGGTCACGGTGAGCGCCTTCCCGGACAGGGCCGTAATTGACGTCACGGACTGCGGCTGCGGCTACGCCGCACCGCCCCGGATGCCGACGTCGGTCACGGGCCAGGGTCCCCTTGCGGGCCAGGGCCCCTTCCCGGAACAGGACTCCTTCGCGGAGCGTGGCCGTGGCGTAAGGATGATGAGGCTGCTTGCAGACTCCGTCACGATCACGCCGAAGCCCTCTGGCGTCGGCACGCTCGTACGCCTCGTCAAGCTCGTTGAAGAGGCCGACGTGGCCCGCAGCTAGGCTTCGCCCCATGGCCCCGGGGCAAGTTGGGCTCTGGGGTGATCAGGATCCTCGCATGCTCCGGGTGACATGCATCCCGGGTCCGCATGGGTCACGGGTTTGTGGGTGCCCCACGGGCGTTTCGCGGGGGCTCCAAAGAATTTGAGATTGAGCCTTGCGCCCGCCTGTCCCGTCGCGTATATTATTCCTCGCGTTCGCGGGCTTGGCGCAGTTGGTAGCGCGCCACCTTGCCAAGGTGGAGGTCGCGGGTTCGAACCCCGTAGCCCGCTCCATGCGAACCCCGGCCGGTTTCGATCGGCCTTTTTCATACGGCGAGATGGCCAAGTGGTAAGGCAGAGGCCTGCAAAGCCTTTATCCCCGGTTCGAATCCGGGTCTCGCCTCCATCGAGCGCAAGGGCACCTGCTTATGGCGGGTGCCCTTTTGCGTGCGCGGCGGATGGCCCCTGCGCGATCTGCCACCCTTCCATCTCCCTATCTCATGATCTGCACATAATACAAGGTAGATATATGGATAGAAGGGCCCATGGGTAGCATCTCGCCCGAATGGCTGTCGAAAAGACGTACAGAGTCCTATATTTATGTCGTGCGCCATTGCGTCGCGCGCTCTCGTGGCATGCGCCGTCGTGACGCGCGCTGTCAGTCCCTGCTGCCCCCAGCCCTCGTCAGAGGAGTCCCATGTTCCTGACCCTCCTGTCGCTCCTGTTTCTGTTGCTGGTCGTCCGTGGCTTCGCACGGGTCGTCGGCTACTTCTGGACCTGGCTCGGCCATGGCAGGGACCTCGAGCACGCCCGCGCACGTGGGCGCGTCACGTCAGAGGGGAGCCTGCCCGAGGAGGCCGAGGAGGTCCTCAGCCCCCGCCTCACGCGCCGTCAGCGTGCGCAGGTGCTGCAGTCCCGCCGCGAGGAACGCGAGGAGTTTCTCGATGGCCTCAGCCTGGGCTGGTATCAGATCGTGTTCATCTTCGTCCTGGGCTCCATGGCAGGCCTTTTGCTCGAGGAGGTCTGGATGTTCGCCACGGCCGGCCTTACCGAGTCCCGTGTCGGCCTGGTGTGGGGGCCGTTCTCCCCTCTGTACGGCACGGGCACGGTCCTGCTCACTGCCCTCTCGTTCTGGCTGAGGCGCAAGCAGGCACGTTCCTGGCAGATCTTCCTGCTCTCTGCCATCGTGGGGGGGAGCCTGGAGCAGCTGACCGGCTGGGGGATGGAGACGCTCTTCCACGCGCAGTCCTGGACCTACGCCGCCCTGCCTGATCACATCACCACCTGGGTGGCCTGGCGCTTCCTCGTGTTCTGGGGTGCCCTCGGCCTGGTCTGGGCCAAGGTCATCACACCCGAGCTGCTCTTCCGCATCGGTGAGCCCACCACGCGCCGTCAGGTCACCTTCGTGGTGATTCTGGCCGTCTACCTTGCGCTCGACATCTTCCTGACCGTCGCCTGCTTCTCGCGTCGTGCCGCGCGTGACGCGGGGATCCCGGCCCATAACGCCTTCGAGGCGTGGGTAGACCAGAACTTCACCGACCAGTTCATGTCGAGCAAGTTCCAGAACCTCGTCATCGACAGCCAGGGGGGAGGCGACGCTCGGTGAGGGCGTATCTCGACTACGCGGCGGCAACCCCGATGGCGCCGGAGGCCGTCCGGGCGCTGCTCCCGTATCTGTCCGAGAGGTACTACAATCCCTCGGCTCCCTACGCCACCGCCCGCGAGGTGCATGCCGAGTTCGAGGACGCCCGTGCGGCCCTGGCCCGCACCATTGGCGCCCGGTCGGCCAACGTCGTGCTGACCGCCGGTGCCACGGAGGCGAACAACCTGGCGTTTGCCGCCACGTCGGGACGCGTGGTGACGGATGCGATCGAGCACGAGAGCGTCCTGGCCTGCGCTGCCGCTCGCCATGGTGATGCGAGCGGAGCCGCCTTTGGCAACAGGCCCGCCTTTGGCAACAGGCCCGCCTCCGTCGTCAGCGTTGCGCGCGATGGCCGCGTGGACGCCGCGGACGTCGCGGCCGTCCTCACCCCGGATACCGAGCTCGTCTCGGTCGCCCTCGCCAACGGCGAGATCGGCACCCTGCAACCCGTCCGCGAGATCTCGCGCGTGGTGGCGGCCGAGCGCCGCCGTCGGCTCGAGGCGGGGGAGAGACGCCAGATCCTCCTGCACACCGATGCCTCGCAGGCCGCCGGCCACGTCTCCGTCAACGTCTCGTCGCTGGGAGTGGACCTCATGACCCTCTCCGCCGCCAAGGTCTACGGACCCAAGCAGGTCGGTCTCCTCTATGCGTCGGACGTCGTGCGCCTCCGTCCGCTCGTGCGCGGCGGTGGCCAGGAGGGCGGCGTGCGCTCCGGCACGGAGAACGTGGCTGGCGTCGTCGCCTTCGCGGCAGCCCTCGCCCGTGCGGAGGAGCTGCGCCCCCAGGAGTCCCGCCGACTGGCCGACCTGCGCGAGCGTCTGCTCCGACACGTCCTCGCCGACTTTCCCTGGGCTGTGGTGTCCGGGCCCTCGAAGGGCAAGAGACGCCTTCCCGGGCTCCTGCACATCTCGTTTCCGGGCATCGAGGCCCGCCGCCTGGTCATCCTGCTCGAGCGACAGGGCGTGAGCGTGGGGACGGGTTCGGCCTGCGCGGCAAGCCACATGCGCGTCTCGCACGTGCTTCGTGCCATTGGATTGCCCGATGGGGTCGCAGAGGGGAGCCTGCGCCTGACGCTTGGCCGCCCCAGCACGGCTGGGGAGGTCGACTACGCCGCGGGCTGCCTGGCTGCGGCCGTCCGGGCGGAGCTTGCGCGCCAGGCCGTCACGGAGGCCGGGGCGCGCGCACGTGCCCGCCGGCTGATGGGGGGCGCGTGATGGGGGAGCGGGTGTGCCTGGGTATGAGCGGCGGCGTCGACTCGGCGCTCGCGGCTGCACTCCTCGTGGAGCAGGGCCATGACGTGAGGGCCGTCTACATGCGCAACTGGTCGCGCGACCTGCCGGGATTCAGGTGCACTTGGGCGGATGACCTGGCGGATGCGGAGCGCGTGGCCGTCACGCTGGGGCTGGACCTCGAGGTGTGGGACTGCGAGCGCACGTACAAGGAGACCGTGGTCGACTACCTGGTCGACGCCTACGCGCACGGCTACACGCCCAATCCGGACGTGATGTGCAACCAGACCGTCAAGTTCGGTGCCTTCGCCGAGCGCGCCTTCGCCGAGGGTGCCGACTTCGTCGCCACGGGTCACTATGCCCGCGTGGGCGTCGCGCCACCGACGGAAACGGCGCCTTCCCAGCCGTTGGCAACGGTGTCGTCAGCATCAGTGCTATCGCCATCGGCGTCGGTCCCGGCACCATCAGCGTCGGTTCCGGCACCATCGCGGAGAGCGACTCTCCTTCGTGCCGCCAACGAGCACAAGGACCAGACCTACTTCCTCTGGCGCGTGCCGATCGGGACCCTCGCCCGCACGCTCTTTCCCGTGGGCGACATTCCCTCCAAGCGCGAGGTCCGCCGCATGTGCGCCGCACGCGGCCTGGGCGTCGAGCGCAAGCCGGACTCCGACGGCATCTGCTTCATCGGCGAGGTCGGCATCCGCAGCTTCCTGCTGGACGTCCTGGACCGTCGTCCGGGGGACATCGTGGAGTGGGAGACCGGCACCGTCCTGGGCCGCCACGACGGGGCCTTCCTCTTCACGGTGGGCCAGCGCAAGGGGCTCGACCTCGGTGGTGGCCCCGCACGCTACGTCGTCACCACGGACACCGAGAGCAACGTGGTCTACGTGACTGCGGACCGGTCCTGCCCCGCGTTGTGGTGCCGACGTCTCGAGCTTTCCGACGTCCTCTGGATCGCGGGGGTCCCACCTGCGGAGGGCGACTACGTGGTCCGCACGCGCCATACCGGCGAGCTGCGTCCGGCACATGTCATGCCCCACGCGGATGGCACGGTCTCGGTCGATCTGGCAAAGCCCATGCGCGCCGTCGCTCCAGGCCAGTCGGCCGTCATCTATGATGGGCTCGTCTGCCTTGGTGGTGGCATCATCCAGAAGGGTCCGCTGCCCTCGTAGGCCCATGCCGACGCTGCCCGCCTGGGCCATTTGTCTGTGGGCGTCAGCAGTGGAGACTGGCGAAGTTCCGTGAGCCTTTCGGAGCGCGCGGATCGCGAGGAGCGCAGATCACAAGGAGCGTGAATCACAAAAGTTTCCCTCGCATCCCTTTTTTCGGGACCTGTGGATGGCTGGGGAACTATTGTGAGTCCTGTGTGATGGAAACTCACAAAACCTCTCCTGCCATCCGACCTCTAGGGGTTTTATGGACGAGAGGGGAGGTATTGTGAGTCGCTGAGCAAATCCGACTCACAAAACTTCTCCTGTCATCCATTCGCCTACGAAAAATGGACGTGTGAAGAAGTATTGTGAATCTCTCCTCAGACTCGCTCACAAAAGTTGCTCTGCCATCCCTTGCGGTCAGGTTCTTCTGCCGTCCCCGCGAGGCGAGGTCGCCCCCTGCCGCCCCGCGAGGTCGAGAAGACATGTGCGCTGCTGTCCTTTGTCCCGCTCACGGCGGGAGTCTTTCCCCACAACGGGAGTCTTTCCCCACGGCGGGAGTCTTTCTGGTGTTCGAGTCCTCGAATGCCGTGTCGCCCGTAACGTGGCCACCGTGACATATGATGCTTGAGTGTGGCAGACGAGTTCCTGCATGAGCGTCGCATGCCGAGTGCTTGTGCTTCGAACGCGCCGCCACGTGCCATGTACACCGACTCAGGAGTCGCATGTCCCAGTCCGCTGACAGCAAGGGGAGGAAGAACGCACCCGTCTCGTCCGGGACCGGTGCCCTTGGGTCCGAGAATGCCTCTCGGTCCGTATGGGCCTCTGGGGCCACGCCACCATCCGGACCTGCGGGGGTCCTCCAGCCCACGGGGGCCGCAGGTTCCACAGATTCTGCGAAACCCTCGAAACCCTCGAAACCCTCGAAACCCGCGAAGTCTCCCAAGACCGCCAAGGTCTCGGTCAGGGTGTCAGCTGCGGCGTCGGTGCCCGCCTCTCAGGTCGAGGCCGAGCGCGAGAGCATGGGCACGGTCCGCAAGAGCCTGCTCTTCCTGGCTGCCGTCGGCGTGGCATACGCGGCGTACCTGATCATATCGGGCCAGCTCGACGAGTTCCTCTCGGCGATGGGCGGAATCGATCGTGGATGGGTCGTCGCGGCAGCGCTGTGCTACGTCGTCTACTATGCCTTTGGCGTGAGCGCCTACGTGATGGCGGTCATATCCGACCCCACGTCGCCGGTGGGCATCCGTGACCTCATGAGCGTCGAGGCATCGGGCATCTTCTTTGGCAACCTCACGCCCAACGGGGCCGGTGGGGCTCCGTCGCAGATCTTCCGCCTGACCCGCGCGGGACTCTCCATGGGCGGCGCGGGGGCGCTGCAGTACACGCGCTTCATCGTGTACGAGGCGGGCGAAGGAATCTTCGCCGCGCTCATGCTGCTCTTCCGCTGGCAGTACTTCCTGGATACCTATGGCAACGTCGTGCTGGTGGGAGCCCTGCTCTTTGGCTTCAAGGTGGTCGAGGTGGCAGGCCTCTTGGTGGTCTGCCTGTGGCCGCACTTCATCACGCGCGTGGGAAACGCCCTGCTGAGGTTCCTCCGTGCGCGTGGCTGGCTGTCTGAGAAGAGCCACGACCATTGGCACGAGGTCGTCAATTCCGAGGTCAACGACTTCTCGGCGGGTTTTCGCGCCGCGTCGAAGAACGTTGCCGAGATGATTGCCACCTTGGTCGTGACCCTGATCCAGCTGGGGTGCCTCTATGCGCTGCCATACTTCGTCCTGCGGGCGTTTGGCCAACCGGCGGACCTCATCACCTGCCTGGCCTGTGGCTCCATGCTGGAGCTTCTGACCTCGGCCATACCGCTGCCGGGTGGTACGGGGGGTGCCGAGGGGGGCTTCGCGTTCCTCTTTGCGCCCATGTTCGGGTCGTCCATCACGGCGGGATACGTGGTCTGGCGCATGGTCGAGTACTTCCTGCCGGTCCTGGTCGCGGTGCCGCTGCTGGGCCTGCGCTCGCATGGGGGCCCCAGCATCCACGTGCGCTGGAAGCGCCTGCGTTCCCGCCTGGCTGGCGTGCGCAGGGACGTGTTCCATGGGCGTGCGGCATCGCGGGTGGGCGGTCGTGTGGGTGGCCGCATCGCCACTCTCACGGGGGGGCGCATTGGGAGTCGGTCAGGCGGTCGTACCGATGGGGTCAGCGTCAGGATGAGCCGCTCGGGCAAGGTGAGGATTTCCGGCAAGGGCATGCCTTCGGGTGGCGTGGCACCTGCGAGCGGCGCGGTCCCTGCTGGTAGCGTGGCGTCTGCGGGTGGGGCTGGGACTCCGCCCCAGTTTGCCCGTCCTGCAAGTGAAGCTGGGATGCGACCGGCGCAGACTGGGGTTCGTCCAGCACAAGCGCCTCGTTCGGCGCAGATGCTGCAGCCGGTACGGGTGTCGCAACAATCGCAATCCTCTCAGCCATTGCGGCCTGTGGCTGAGAAACCTCCCAAGTCCGGCAAGAAGAAGCTGCGCATCATCGTCGAGGAGTAGGGTGGCAGGCTTGCGGAAAGCCGTTCGAGGCGCTACTGGCCTGGAAATGTTGGTCATATGGCGGGCCAAACGGCGAGGCGCTCGCCGGATGGAGGTGGGCATACGCTCACGGTTCACAAAGTCTCAACGGTTTGCCCGTGCGACAAGTTCTCGTTTGCACCAACGCTCCCATTCTCGTATAGTAGCTAACGCGCTGCGCGACCCCACGCGCGGCGGCACGCATCCGGGCGTTTAGCTCAGGGGGAGAGCGCTTCCCTGACACGGAAGAGGTCAGAAGTTCAAATCTTCTAACGCCCACCATAAATTCGCAGGTCAGAGGCTTAGCTTCTGGCCTGCTTTGTTTTAGTGCACTAAATGGGACAGCAAAGCCGAGGCCCCCTACATGCTCAGCGAACGAGTCTGTCGCACGGCGGGCAAGGAAGTTGGCTTCGTCCAGCAATAGGACATCGACAAGGTTCGCTATCAGGCCCAGGCACAGCGTATGGGCTTTCGAATCCACAGACCGTAGACCCCGACAACGCAGTGCTTGGTGGATGGCCATTCCGCTTAATGCCAGTCCTCGTAACGTGTGCCTTTTAAGCCAGTTCGTCAAGATGTCGGCAGGAGTACATTCGGTTCTTCGAAAGGCCAGTTTCTCCTTGCGGATGCTTTTGATGAGCAGCTTCAGATGGCGTCACAACCAATCTGCGTTTCCGCAGGTAGTTCAAGTGGTATTACCATTCGCGGATCAAATGGCACTCGCCACGAGAGCAGCTCGTGGCCTCAGTTTCGTGGCGAATAACATTTATAAGTGGATATGACAACATAATGACAAGAGGGGTCATCAATGAGCCAGCTTATTGAATTGCCGTTGGGCATGAAGCTGAAGGCCGCAGATCAGTCCATGGCCCCCAAGTACTACATCGTCAAACGGGCAATCCTCAGGAAGATCGAGACGGAGGAGTACGGAGGGAACGAGCTCATCCCGTCCGAGCGCGAACTGACCGAGCTCTTTGGCGTAAGCAGAATCACCATCCGCAGGGCAGTCGATGAGCTGGTGGGGGAGAACTACCTCTACCGCATCCAAGGCAAGGGCACCTACGTCAAGTCCGACAAGATCCAGCAGAACCTCATCTCCATCACCAGCTGCACGCAAGACGTCATCAACCTGGGCATGACCCCAAAGAGGTATGTCATCTCCTCGTTCACGGGGGTCGCGGACCAGAAGCGCATGCGTCTCCTGGAGCTTGGGAGCAACGAGCGGGTCTTCACGCTCGAACGCGTTTACCTCGCAGATGACGATCCCCTCAACCACACGATCGCCTACCTGCCCTGCAAGCTGTTCCCTGGGATTGGCGCGTACGACTTTTCGCAAGATTCCCTGTACCGGGTGCTGGAGAAGCAGTACGGATGTCAGATAACCACTGCGACACGCACCATCGAGGCGATCCTCGCCAAGGAGGAGATAGCCCGATACCTGCAAGTCAGTCCCGGAACCCCGATCCTCCACTTTGAGTGCGTCACCAAAGGCAAGATGTGCGGCCGCGAGCGTCCCATCGAGTACTTCAAGTGCTGCTATAGAAGCGACAAGTTCAAGTTCTATATCAATCAAGTCATGGGTGGGGAGGAAGGAGCTCGAAAGGACTCATAAAGGATCTGAAAGGCCGCCAGAGGGGAGAGAAGGGGAAGACCATGCAGGATTCCACGAACAGAAAGATGTCGCGTCGTACGTTCCTCGGCACTTCGGCAGCCGTTGCCGCAATGCTCGGCCTCGCTGCATGCGGAGGTGCCAATGTCTCGGATTCTCATGATGACGGCAAGAAGAGGCGCATCGCCGTCCTCTGCGACGACGCCGGCAAGAACGACAACGGCTACAACCAGGCTGCCGTCGAGGGCGCCGGGAAGGTCTGCGACGAGAAGGGCTGGGAGTTCAAGGTCGTCGAGCCCACAAACGGCGTGCCTGACGCCCTCGAGTCGCTCGGCGAGGAAGGGTACGACGTCGTCTTCAACATGGCGTATGACTTCGAGGCACTGATCAATGGCGTGGGCGGTGCAGAGCCGCTTGCCGCACAGTATCCCAGCACCGAGTGGGTCATCTTCAACGACAACCCCAACAAGAGCGAAGACGGTTCGGTCAAGCACAAGAACGTCATTGCGGTCCTCTACGACCTCAATGAGTCCTCATTCCTTGCTGGTGCGCTCTCAGTCCTGGTCAACGAGAGCGCCTCGGTCCTCTTCGAGGGGGGCGATTACAGCTTCACCGATCCCAACACTGCCCGTGCCTGCGGTTTTATTGGTGGCACGAACTCCGCTGGGATTACGGTGTTCTCCTGGGGCTACATCACGGGCATCAACTACGAGGCACAGAAGCTGGGCGTCACGTATGACTACTACTCCAAGTACGATGCCGGCTTCACCGATTCTGCCGGTGGCGCGACCGTCGCAGGCACCTATTACGGCAATGGCGCAAACGTCGTCTTCGGTGCTGCTGGCAGCGTGGGAGACGGCATCACGTCCAAGGCGAAGGAGGTTGGCAAGCTCGCAATCCAGGTCGATGGCAACAAGGACGACCAACAGCCTGGCCACGTGCTCACCTCCGTGTTGAAGAACACCAACGTCCCCGTCCAGGCCATCTGCGACGCCTTGGATGACGGCTCCATCTCCAAGATGGACAACCTGCAGGACTACTCCCTGTCATCCGGCGCGACCGGTATCACCGACTGCAGCGAGATCCAGAAGGCCATCACGACCGACGAGGGCAAGGCCAAGTGGAAGGAGATCTGGTCCGAGATTGAGGACCTCAAGGGCAAGGTCGGATCCGAGATCAAGATCGTCAACGCCCAGAATGGTGAGGAGTTCGATCCTTCCACCTGTCCGAACGTGAACATCAAGTAGTTGGCCTCGGTCAGCTCGTGAGCCAGGTCATGCCCGTGGGGCGGGAGAGGGGCTCTGACCCTGCCCCACAGGCGATTTTGCGGAACGGTGGTGCGTGCCCATGGGAAACGTCATCGAGACGGTGGGTCTGACCAAGGCGTTCGGGGACTTTGTCGCGAACGACCACATAGACCTTATCGTCAGGAAGAGCGAGATAAAGTGCATCGTCGGCGAGAATGGCGCCGGCAAGTCCACCCTCATGAACATGCTCTACGGCATGCTGCAACCCACTAGCGGGAGGATCCTCATCAGGGGCGAGGAGGTGAGCCTCCGCTCGCCCACCGATGCGATCAAGCATGGCCTGGGCATGGTGCACCAGCACTTCAAGCTCGTGCCTAGCCTGGCCGTGTACGAGAACGTCCTGTTGGGGACAGAGATCCTGCACAAGGGATTGCGCCTCATCGACACCCAGGAGGAGATCAGGTCGGTTTCCGCTCTCATCAAGAAGTACAAGTTCGACCTCGACCCCCGCGCCAAGGTCGAGGACATATCCGTCGGGTCGCGCCAGTGCGTCGAGATCCTCAAGATGCTCTACCGCAACGTGGACGTCCTCATCATGGACGAGCCCACCGCCGTGCTCACGCCGCAGGAGGTGGACAAGCTCTTCGACAACCTCCGTGAACTGCAGGGGCAGGGCAAGACCATCATTGTCATCACCCACAAGCTGCGTGAGGTCATGGAGATCTCGGACTCCGTCACGGTGATCAAGCATGGCAAGGTCGTCGGGTCCATGGCAACCAAGGACAGCTCCCAGGAGCAGATCGCGCAGATGATGGTTGGGCGTGAGGTCGTCCTGACTGTTCATAATGACGTGACGACACCTCCGTCCGAGGAGGTTGCCTTCTCGGTCAAGGGGCTCTCGACCGTCAACGAGTACGGCAAGGAAGTCCTCCACAAGCTGAGCTTCGACGTCCACCGCGGAGAGATCCTCGGCGTCGCGGGAGTCGAGGGCAACGGGCAGACGGAGCTCGTGAAGGTGCTGACCGGTCTCATGACCACCACCGAGGGCAAGGTCACGCTCGACGGCGTCGACATCACCAACCAATGGCCCGACCAGCTCCGCGACGATGGTGTGGCCATAATTCCGGAGGATCGCTTCGAGGACGGTCTCTGCGCCACCATGAGCGTGGCCGACAACTGCATCGCCGGCCATCATGGCGATCCCACCGTCTGCGGGCATGGAATCCTGAACAGGCGGGCGGTCCTCGCCCAGCGCGACGCCCTTCTGGAGAAGTACGACATTCGCGTTGGAGACATCGATGGCCAGGTGGGGGACCTCTCGGGTGGCAACGCACAGAAGGTCATCGTTGCGCGTGAGCTCGAGTCTGCGCCCAAGTTCCTCATCGCGTGCCAGCCGACCCGAGGGGTGGACATCGGTGCCACCGAGTCCATCCACGAGGAGATCCTGCGCTTCCGCAACGCGGGCAGCTCGGTGCTCCTCGTCTCGAGCGAACTCACGGAGGTCCTCGGGCTCTCCGACCGGATCGTCGTCATGTGCAAGGGACAGATAACGGGGGAGGTGCTGCCGAGGGAGACTACCAGCACTGAGCTGGGACTCCTGATGGCGGGAGTCAAGAAGGGGGGAGGTGAGGGACTTGAAGGCTAAGACGGTCGGCATGGGTGTCCTCAACTCGCTCGTTCCCGTGCTTCTGGCGTTCGTGCTCGGCGGGATCGTGATCGCCTTCATGGGCGAGAACCCCATGCAGACCTACTCGATACTGATCGACAAGTCGCTGCTCACCCCAAAGGGCCTCCTCACGACGCTGCACTACGCGGCCCCGCTCGTGCTCACGGGGCTTGCCATTGCGGTGAACTTCAAGGCGGGCATATACAACATGGGTGTGGAGGGGTCGGTCCTCCTGGGCGGCTTCTTCGCCGGCATTGCGGGGGCATACCTTCCCGCCACGCTCGACCCGACGGTCCTCAAGGTCACCTGCCTTGTCGTCGGCATCGCATGCGGCATGCTCTACGTGGTCGTGCCCGCGATCCTGAAGGCCTGCTTCCACGTGGACGAGATGGTCGTGACCCTGATGCTCAACTACGCGCTTGCCAAGGTGCTGGAGTTCCTCTCCACCGGCGTGTTCCGTGACCAGGGCTCGGGCTACGTTTGCACGCCCACCATCCATGAGGGGGCCATGTTCCAGCGCATGGCGAGCGCCAAGATGACGCCCTTCTTCTTCGTCTCGCTGGTGGCCTTTGCCGTGATGTTCGTGGTGATGAACCACTCCAAGCTCGGCTTCGAGATCACCGCCATGGGCAAGAACGTCGAGTTCGCCGACGCGATGGGCATGAGGGTGCGTCGCAAGATCATCGTCCTCATGTTGGTCTCGGGTGCCCTCGCGGGACTCGCCGGCGCCGGCTACATGCTATCTGACCAGTACCACTACACCCTGGGCTTCTCGGGCAACCCCGGGCTCGGCTGGGACGGCATGCTCATCGCGCTCCTGGGCAACCACTCCCCGACGGGAATCCTCATCGCGGCCGTCTTCTATGCTGCGCTCAAGACGGGTGCGGACAACATCAACCTCTACTCGTCCGTCCCCAAGGAGCTCGTGACGGTCATCCAAGGCCTCATCATCCTCTTCCTTGCGGCCAAGCTCCTGGACAGCCGCTTCGGTCTGAGGGGACGCCTCAAGGCTCGCTTCCCGCACAGACATGACGGTCCCGAGGGCATGGCCGATGTCGTGGGTGCCGACGGCGCGAAGGGGGCCTAGCGATGGATCTTCTCGCAAGCGTTCTTTACGACACGGTGTACCATGCGTCACCCATCATCCTCTGCGTCATAGGTGGCGTGTTTGCCTATCAGGCAAACGTCCTCAACATTGCCCTCGAGGGCATGATGGGGATAGGCGCGTTCGCCTCCACGCTCGTCGTGCTCCTTACCGACGACCTGCTCTTGGGACTACTCGCCGGCGTGTTTGCGGCATTCGTGTTCGGGGCGATGTTCTCGCTGATGGGGGTCACGCTCAAGGGTAACGTCATCATCATCGGCGTCGCGCTCAACCTCCTGGCGACCGCTGTCGCGGGCTTCGTGATGGCGAGGATGAACGTCGCCAACATCGCACTCTCGAACCTCAGCGTCGCAGGTCTGAAGATCGTGATCCCCGGCGTCAGTGACGTCCCCCTCGTGGGACCCATCGTGTCGGGCCACCCCGTCCTCACCTACGTTGCCTTCGCGGGCATCTGGCTCACGTGGGTCCTCTCGTACCGAACGATGTTCGGCACCTACGTGAGGGTCGTGGGGGAGAACGAGGACGCGGCCAAGTCGTTGGGACTCAAGGTGGACTTCTACAAAGTGGCAGCCATCCTCATCGGCGCACTCACCTGCGGGCTTGCGGGCACAAACCTCTCGACTGAGAGGCTCGGGCTCTACACCAACAACATGACCGCAGGCAGGGGCTTCGTAGCAATCGCCGCGATCTACTGCGGCAGGGGGGACCCGCTCAAGTCCTCGCTCTATGCGATCCTGTTCGGCTTTGCTCGCTCGCTCTCCATCAACCTCGCGATCTATGCGGGATCCGCCGCAGGGCTCTTCGACGTCATCCCCTACATCGTGATGGTGGTCGTTCTGCTCTTCGCCCAGGTCTCCAAGCGTCGCAACGTCAGGACAAGGGGGTTCGCAAATGGCTAGTGACGCCATCGAGGGAAGGAGGAGCGCCCTTCTCGTGGTGGACATGCTCAGGGACTTCACCGACCCCAAGGGGCTCGCCTTCTATCCGCAGAACAGGGAGATCCTCCCGAGAATCAGGCGGGTCATCGATGCCTGTAGGCAGGCGGGCGTGCTGGTGGTGTTCCTCAGGCACTGCAACCGCGCGGGCAAGTATGACCGCAAGGCGGCATCCATGAGGCCCAACTGCATCGAAGGGACGTGGGGCGACGACATCGACCCCATGCTCGAGGTCGTCCCCCAGTGCGACTACGTGATCAAGAAGCGTCGCTACTCGGGCTTCTTCGGGACGGACCTCGACCTCGTCCTGCGCGAGAACGGCGTGCGCAACGTGATCGTGGTGGGTACCAAGACCAACTGCTGCATCCGAGCGACGGTGACGGACGCCTTCTGCCTGGACTACGACCCCATCGTCGTGAGGGAGTGCGTCGCCACGGACTCCGATGCGGTGAACCAAGTCCACCTCGAGGACATCCGCAAGTACCTGGGGGAGGTCGTCTCGATGGACGAGCTCCTGGGGAGGCTCAGGGGGGGCGAGAGGCGATGAGCGGACAAGTCGTGCTCACGTCCGGGTACGTGAGCATGGACCACATGATTGAGATTTCGACACCGGCGCGCGTGGGCTACACCTCGATCATCACCAACAGCAGCTGCACCAGAACCTATTTTGGCGGCTGCTCGGTCAACATAGCCTACGCCCTCTCCAAGCTGGGCGTCCCGGCCAAGCCCATCCTCAGGGTGGGGGATGACTGGGAGCGGACCGGGTTCCGCAGCTTCCTGGAGGAGGCTGGCGTCGGCCTTGATGCGATCGCCGTGGTGCCTGGGGAGGCCACCTCCGCGAGCTATCTCATCCAGGACGCGGAGGGCCAACACATCACCTGCTACTACCCCGGACCCATGGCGCCCGAACACTTCCGCCCGCTGGATGACGAGCTCTTCTCGGACGTGGCCCTGGGCGTGATAACCGTCGCCTCCGAGCGTGACAACCGGGAGTTCTTCGAGAAGTGCCGCACCCACAGCATCCCGGTGGCCTTTGGCATGAAGGCCGACGAGGGTGCGTTTCCGCTGCCGTTTCTGGAGGAGCTGCTCAGGGGCTCGGAAATCGTGTTCGCCAACGAGTCCGAGCGTCGCTGCATCGAGAGGGCGCTGGGACTCCCGTCGATGGAGGACCTCCTGTCCGACGAGGTGCGCACCATCGTCACCACGTATGGGCCGAGGGGCTCGGCGTGGTGCCACCGCGAGTCGGACGGCTCCGTCAGTCGCGGTTCGGTTGGCGTCGTGCCGTGCGGCGCGGTGGTGGACACGACGGGCTGTGGCGACGCGTACATGAGCGGCTTCCTATACGGATGGGCGCATGGCAAGGGGCCTGGCGAGTGCTGCCGGTTGGGGGCGACCCTCTCCTCGTTCGTGCTGGAGCGGTACGGATGCTGCACAGGCGTGCCTGGCGAGGAGGAGCTCCTGGCAAGGCTCGAGGAGAGGCGGGGCGAGGTCGGAAGGATGCGGGGGCAGGCATGTCGACACTGTATCTAGGGGCGAGGAAGGGCACGGTCGCCCCGAGCGTGATCTTCTCGGGCGACCCCTGGCGCGTGGAGGTGCTGAAGCGCTATCTGGACGATCCCGTGCACGTGGCCTTTGCCAGGGAGTTCAACACCTACACGGGCACGTACCACGGCGTGCCCATGACCGTGAGCTCCACGGGAATCGGCGCCCCCTCAGCCGCAATCGCCGTTGAGGAGATGTACGAGGCGGGGATGCGCGTAGCCGTGAGGATGGGCACCTCGATGTCGCTTCGGGATGACATGCTCGGCCAGTTCATCGTCCCCATCGCGGTCATGCGGCGCGACGGCACGAGCGACACCTACGTCGAGCGCGGGTATCCGGCGGTGGCAGACGTCGACCTCGTGAATGCGATGAACCAGGTCGTGTCGGACCATGGCAGGCGCTGCCTCAACGGCGTCACGTGCAGCATGGACGGCTTCTACACCCAGATGCATGACTCGCGCCTCTCGCGGGAGCAGGGAAGGGACATCTCCCCCACCTTCGACGAGATGAGGAGGCTCAGCGTCTGTGCCATCGACATGGAGTCGAGCTGCATCCTGACGGTCTCGCGACTCATGGGGGTGCGCGCGTGTGTGGTCACCCTCGCCACCGTCCTGGAGAACTTGAGGGACAGCCTTAAGGGGGACGAGAGAACGGATGCGGAAGACCTCCTGTGCCGGGTGACCCTCGAGGGACTTGCGCGGTTCGCGGGCTCGAACGGCTAGGAGGCCAGTAAAACCACCGGGAGCTCAAGGCCAGGAGTCTGGAGAAGAGAGCCTATCGAAGGGGATGAGGTCGAGATGAAGGACATAAAGGACGTGATCAAGGTGCGCGGGGGCTTCGTCATCGGGATGGTGCACTGCCTCCCGCTTCCGGGCTCTCCGGCATGCCGGGGGGACATGGGTGAGGTCCTGGAGCGGGCCGTCGAGGACGCGAGGACCCTCGAGCGCGGCGGTGTCGACGCACTGATCGTCGAGAACACCAATGACGCCCCGTTCACGGAGCTCCTCACGAAGGCGCAGGTGGCAGCCTTGTCCGCTGCAACTGCGCTTGTGAGGCAGGCCGTGGGCATACCCGTCGGCTCTGACGCGTCCTTCAACGACTGCGAGGCCAGCCTGGGGATTGCCGTGGCGAACGGATGCGACTTCGTCCGCGTGCCCGTGTTCGTGGACACGGTCTCCAACTGGTGCGGCGTCGTCAACCCCTGTGCACACAAGGTCATCGAGCTGCGTCATCACCTTGGGGCGGACGACGTGATGCTCCTCTGCGACGTGCAGGTTAAGCATAGCAGCATGCTGCTGCCCCAAGTCTCCATCGAGGAGAGCGCCGCGAACGCGGAGGCGGCTGGCGCCGACGCTATCATCGTGACGGGAACCACGACGGGCGAGGAGACTCCGATCGACATGATAAGGAGGGTCAAGAGCGTGGTCGACCTGCCCGTGCTTGCGGGCTCTGGCATCAGCCCGACCGACGTCGTCGAGCAGTTCAAGGTCGCGGACGGCGCGATTGTCGGCTCGACCTTCAAGAAGGGTGGCCTCACGACTAACCCCGTCGACTACGACCTGGTCAGAACCCTCATGAGACCTCTTGGAAGGTAGCCGGCACCTCTCGGCGAGCCGGTATTCGAAGCGACACTGGATTGCTCCGGGCGTTGGCGCCGGACGAAAGGCGGTTGATAGCGATGATGAGACCCATGAAGCTCGCGGGTAGCGAGCTGATGTTCGGAGAGGGCTGCCTCGAGTACATCAAGACCTCCGTGCGCTGCAGGAAGGCGTTCATCGTGATTGGTGGTCGCGCCGTGGAGCGCAACGGGTCGCTCGCGAGAGTCGAGGAGTACTTCCATGATGGGGGTGCGCGGACGTTTGTGTTCAGGGGAGTGGAGCCCGACCCCCACTTCTCGACCGTGCGCCGTGGCGCCCAGAGCATGCTCGAGGAGGAGCCCGATCTCATCTGCGCCCTTGGCGGCGGTTCCGTCATGGATGCGGCGAAGACCATGTGGGTCATGTACGAACACCCCGAGCTCGAGGAACTCGACCAGATCCTGCATACCAAGCCGCTCCCCAAGCTGCGCTCCAAGGCACGCTTCATGTGCGTGCCCACGACATCCGGCACGGCATCCGAGGTCTCCCGCTCCGTCGTCATCACCGATGACGAGCTGGGCCGCAAGCACGGCCTGGGAGACATGGAGATGATGCCGGACATCGCCATCTGCGACCCGGACGTCACCAGGAGCATGCCGCCGCACGTCACCGCCGAGACGGGCATGGATGCCCTTACCCATGCGTTGGAAGCGCTCGTCTCCAACAGGGCCAACTACGTGTCGGACATCCTTGCCACCGCAGCGGCGCTCGACATCGTGAGGTGGCTTCCGAGGGCGTATCGGGATGGCGATGACATGAGGGCCCGCGAGATGATGGGCGATGCGTCCATGACGGCAGGCCTTGCCTTCACGAACGTGTCGCTGGGCATCGATCATTCCATGGCGCAGACCATCGGTGGCTACTTCCCCATCGCCCACGGCCGCATCTGCGCGATCCTGTTGCCCTACACCATCGAGTGGAACAGCAGGGACAAGTGGGCGAGAGGCCGCTACGAGGGGCTTGCGGCAAAGATGGGCGTGGACGACCTCGCGCAGGCCGTGCGCGACCTCAACGCGAGCCTCGGCATTCCCAGTACCGTGCAGGACGCCGGAATCGACGAGACGACCTACAGGGGGAGCCTGCGGCAGATGGCGGAGGACTCTCTCCGAGATGGATGCACGAAGACGAACCCCGTGATCCCGACCGTGCACGAGTTCGCCGAGATTCTCGAAAGGGCCTACTACGGTGTTTAGATGGACCTGCGTCGTATGGGCATGCGCGGGGTGCGCCGGATTTCCTGTCAAGCAATAACTACGGAAGGGTAACCGCATGAAGCTCATCCTCTACCTTTCAAACGGCTATCCGACCATCGAGAGCAGCATAGAGATGGCAAGGACCTACGTCGATGCCGGCTGCGACATGATCGAGATGGACTTTCCAAGCAAGGACCCCTTCTTGGAAGGCGACTTCATCGCAAGGAGAATGGCAAAGGCCCTTGAGGCCGAATGTGATTACGACAAGTACATGGTGGGCATGGCAAAGGCACACGCTCTGCTGCCAGATACCAAGTTCATCCTCATGGCATACGAGAGCACCATCCTGGAAATTGGCATAGGCAGGTTTGGGGGCTTCTGTAGGGAGAACGGCTTCGAGGACATCATCCTTGTGGGGTCAAGCACGGACGAGGTCAAGGATCGCCTCATCGCCGCCGGCCTGAAGGTGAGCTGCTACGTTCAGTTCAACCTGCCGGAAGAAGAGGTCAGACGAGCGCTGGAGTCCAACGGGTTCACCTATCTGCAGGCGGTCCCTGCGCCTGGACAAGCCACCAGGGAGTATCCCACGCTCAAGTCCTGCATCGGCTACCTCAGGTCACGCGGGCTAGAGAATGCCATCTACTGCGGTGTGGGAGTCCACTCCCCGCAGGACGCACAGATGGTCAGGGATGCCGGTGGGGATGGGATCTTCGTGGGCTCCACCATCCTCAGGCTGCACGACGACAAGCTGGCGCTTGCGGACAAGATACGCGAGTTCAAGGAGAGGTGCTAGGCGGTCGGTCGACGAGATGCCCCTTGCGGCTGGTGGAATGCCCTCCCGGCTTGACGGAATGACCCTGCGGTCGGTGGGTAGACTTGCGACAAGAGGGGTGTCAGGAGGTGGCCATGGATGTGATAGCAGGGTCGGCGGCACTCGTCACAGTCGCTCTTGCCGTGGTCCTCGCCGGGGTGACCGTGGTCGTGGGCATTCAGCTGATGAGGGGAAGATGGCTCAGGCTCATAGCCGGGGCATGGTCCCTTCCGAGGGAGAGGCTGGAAAGTGAGGAGATGCGTCAGGTCGGTCAGGGGGTCGGGATCGCACTCGTGGCGTTGGTCGCCATATCGCTCGTCGTATACGGCATCCTGGCGACACAAGCCTAGCCGTCCCACCCGTCATCCCAGCGATCCCGTGACGCATCGCCCCAGCTTCCGTCGCTGGCAAGCTCCCGCTGCTGCATATTGAGGCAGGTGCGACAACCAGGCGTATGATTGCACTGGCTCACGAATGCGACATGGCGACGAAGGGGAAGCATGACGAGAGACGAGCTCCTCGCCCTTGTGGCCGACAGGTACCAGACGACCCCCGAGTACCTCTGGGAAAGATGGCCCGGCTACGCCGTGCTGAGAAACACCTCGAACCAGAAGTGGTACGGGGTGGTGATGGACGTTCCGGCCGGTCGGCTCGGGCTTGAGGACGCGGCTCCTGACGAGCGCGTGGACATCCTCAACGTCAAGGTGGACCCAGACGATGCCCTGGTCCTGCGCCTCTCTCAGGACATCCTTCCCGCGTATCACATGAGCAGGCGGAACTGGGTCTCGGTGCGTCTGGCGCGGGTGCCAAGCGAGCTGGTCGGGGAGCTGATCGAGATGAGCAGGCGGCTCACTGCCTAGCGATGCGCTCGGGAGCGATTGGCGCTGCACGCATCGGCTGCCCGGCGGACATCCCTCCCATCCGCTTGGGGGCAGCCTGGTGGCAGGGGTTCCTGGGAGCTGAAGCAATTTGACGCGCATGGGCACCTGGATGCACTCGAGGCGGGATAGGCCGGCTTGCCGTCGGCATCGACGGGTCGGGCCGATCGCTCCCGCCTATGCCCTCCGCCGCTTGCCTATGCGGGATCGTCTGGATCCGTCACGTCGGCTGGGCTCGCCTTGCCCATTGCCTCGCCATAGTCATAGCGCATCTCGCCGTTTCTGATCTTGTAGAAGCAGTCCCCGCAGACTGACACGTATCTGATGTCGCCCTGGTCGTCCACCTCGACCTGGCTTCCGCTAAAGGTGGCGACGCCGTTCACCAGACGCAGGTTCATGGTCGCCCTGCGCCCGCACTGGCAGATCGTGCGCAGTTCGCGTATCTCGTCGGCAAGCTCCAGCAGGCGCGACGAACCAGGGAAGCCTGCGGCGCGGAAGTCGATCTTGAGGCCGTAGCACATGCAGGGGACGTGGCGCGTGTGCACCAGCTCGTGCAGCTCCTCCGCCTGGCGTGGGGTGAGGAACTGCGCCTCGTCTATGAGGACGCACCCCACGTGGGCGAGATGTGGAGCCACGAGGTCGCCCATCCTGTCGCCCGGTCGTATGAGGACGTCGACCCTGCGCGTGACACCGAGCCGGCTCATGACGCTGGCGTCCCCCTTGGTGTCGGTCGAGGGCTTCATGAGCAGCACGCGCATCCCGCGTTCCTCGTAGTTATGGGCCACCTGCAAGAGGTTGGTCGACTTCCCGCAGTTCATAGCTCCGTGGATGTAGTACAGCTTTGCCATATGAGAAGGGCCTCCATCAGGGTCGGCGGGTCGCCGTGCAAGCGTGTCGGACCCCGGGTGCCGGGCTTTGGGGCATCGAGCTTGGCGCGTCGGGGTTGGGTGACGGGTCTGGGGAGCCGGATGGGGCCCCAAACGCCGCCGAGACCCAATTCTATGGGCAAGGTGGCCCCTTTGTCACGGTGCCGCCATGCGGGGATTGGGGCGGATCGGGGTGAATTAATGTCCGGTGCCTTCGATATGCTCGCCTCAGCGCTGGAAGAGAGGCCCCTAGGAGCTTCTCCCCTAGGGATCTGAAGGAGGGGGATGGATGTATTGGCAAGCGTCGATTTTGCAGTCCCGTTTTGGCGGATTGCTTTCAACCCTGCTCCAGAGAAAGCTTCGAGTCTGCCGTCGACGGATGCGGCCGTCGCGCGTGTGCAAGCTGTGCATATGCTGAAAGTCAGTGATCTGTGCCGGGCTTGAGTCCCGGCGTATCGACAATCGCGTGCAAGCCGAACGGCTTGCACGCGGGTTAGGCGTCATTGGATCTAGCTTGTGGAGATGCCCATGGTTAAGTTGAGCGCTCAGGCACGCATGTTGTGGGGTAAGACCTGCGTGAATGCTATGGACGAGCAAAGAGGCGAGTGGTTGCCCCTTTATGTGCATATGCACGACTCTGCAAGGGTGGGTCATCGTCTCTGGCGAGAATGGCTTCCCACTGCGGAGCGTCAGTTCGTTGTTGATGCCGTTGGTGGAGATTGCTCCGTTGCAGAGGCGCTTGTGGTCTGGCTGGCAGGGGTTCACGACATAGGGAAGGCCACGCCCAACTTCCAGTGCAAGGCACCCGAGCGGGCTGAGGAGGTGCGTGAGACCGGTCTGGACGTGCCTCCCCAGCACATGATGCAGGGCAGGTCGTACCCTCACTCCTTCATGGGCGAGCTCATCCTGGATGCTTGGCTCAATGAAAGGGGATGGGAGTTTCCGAGCACATATTCGTGTGTCGTAGGGGGCCATCATGGCGCACCTCCCACAAGTGCAGGGGCGCTGAGGAGCATTGGGCTGGATTCCCTCAACTTCCCCAACGAGGTTCTCGGTGATGATGAGTGGCAGGCCATGCAGAACGAACTGCTTGGCTGGACGTTCGCCCTTTCCAGCATGAGCGAGCACGAGGCGGCGTTGAGCTCCCTTGCGCTCATCCAGCCTGTGGAGGTAGTGCTGACCGGGCTTGTCATTATGGCGGACTGGATCGCTTCCAACACGGACTTCTTCCCGCTGTCAAGTGGGCCTATGGGGACAGACGAGCTTCGCGTCCGCGCGGACGCTGCGTGGGAGAGCCTCGCCCTTCCAGCTGCCTGGCGAGCTCCTGAGCTTGTACTCGAGCCAGGAGATGGCGCCGAAGGCCTCTTTCACGCGAGGTTCACGGGCCTTCTAGAAGATGCTTGCCTGCGCCCTGCCCAGCGGGCTGCGGTCGAGGCGGCGCTTAGGATGGACGAGCCTGGCCTCATCATCATCGAGGCCCCCATGGGAAACGGCAAGACAGAGGCATCGCTGCTCTGTGCGGAGATCCTGGCACGCAAGTTCGGCGACGGGGGCGTCGCCTATCTGCTCCCGACGATGGCCACGTCGAACGCCATGTTCTCTCGCGTTGAGGACTGGCTCAGGTTGCTTGCACAGGCAGACGACGCACCGCCACAGGCAATGCAGCTGCTCCACAGCAAGGTGGCACTCAATCCCGATTACGCACAGCTCAGAAGGTGGCGCAGTGGTTGGATGGGCGACGGTGAGGATGCAGGTGGCAAAGGTGAGCGGGTCATTGCCCATGAGTGGTTCGGCGGGAGGAAGCGGGGGCTGCTCGCACCCTTCGTGGTGGGCACGGTTGACCAGCTCCTGATGGCCGCCCTCAAGACGAAGCACGTCCAGCTGCGCCACCTGGGCCTGGCGGGAAAGGTCGTCGTGATCGACGAGGTGCACGCCTACGACGCCTACATGAGCACGTATCTCGGGCGCGTGCTGACCTGGTTGGGAGCCTATGGCGTCCCCACGATCCTCCTGTCGGCGACGCTTCCGCCTGAGCGTCGCATGGAACTGATGCATGCGTATCGGGGGCATGATGGCAGCCCTCGCGGCAGACCCAGCAAGCGAAGGGACATCCCTCCTGCCCGACGCCTGCCCTCTGGCCAGCCTGCGTATCCGCTCGTCACCTCGCTGGTGCGCGACAAGGACGTGCTCCCGTCATATGAGGCTTGCGCCATTGCCGAGGCGGGCACGGACGTTCGTCTCGACTTCCTCCCCGATGATGATGAGACGCTGCTACGGACGCTGTCCGACCTGCTTTCCGAAGGCGGCTGCGCCTGCGTGCTTCGCGATACCGTCGCGCGTGCGCAGGCGACGTATCGAATGCTCAGGGAGAGCCTCGGCGATGGGCTGGAGGGCACTCAGGTCAGGCTCGTGCATTCCCGCTTCATCGCGGCGGACCGCCTCCAAAACGACGCCGAGTTGCTCGGGCTGCTCGGGCCCGACTCGTCCATGCGCCCAAGCAAGCTCGTCGTGGTCGGCACGCAGGTCATCGAGCAGTCGCTTGACATCGACTTCGACGTCATGATTACTGACGTTGCCCCCGTTGACCTCTTGTTGCAGCGCATGGGACGGCTGCATCGCCACGCCCGCGGCGAGGGACAATGCGAGCGACCGGAGCGGCTGCGCCATGCCCGCTGCTACGTCACTGGCGCTGAGGACTGGGATGTCGACCCACCGACCTTCGCTCGCAATGTCGACAAGGTCTATGCTGAGGCCTTGCTGTTGAGGACGATCCTGGCGCTTCGTAGCAGGGAAGATGCAAACGGTCACATCATTGTGAACCTCCCACACGACATCGCGGGCCTCGTCGAGAGCGTGTATGCAGACCATTCCCAAGGGGCTGGTGATACGGTGCGGCCCTTCGCCATCCCCGACACGTGGCAACAGAGGTTCGATGAGGCGGAGAGAGGTCTGGCGGACAGTCGGACCAAGTTGACGGGCCGCGCACGGACCTGGCTCTTGGACAAGCCCCAGCTTCGCCACCCAAAAGACCTCGTTGGGTGGCTCAGCGAGTCGCTGACGATGGCCAATGAGAACGTCGCCAGGGCAACGGTCCGTGACTCGCAGGAGTCCATCGAGGTGATCGCCATACAGGAGCACGATGGAGGGCTTTGCGTCTTCCCATGGGTCAGCAACGTAGACGGGAGCATGCCAGCATCACGGTCGCTAGGCAGTGGCGAGGAGGTGCCTACCGACGACGTGGCACGACTTGCCGCCACCTGCACGGTGCATCTGCCGCCAACGCTCTCGGGACCATGGAACGTACAGCGCGTCATCAAGGCCCTCGAGACGTCGTACCATGTGCCTGGCTGGCAGGAATCCCGCTGGTTGAGAGGCCAGCTTGTCCTTGTGTTTGACAAGAGTGGTGAGGCGACGATTGACACGGGAAGTGTTGTCCACCGCCTCACGTACTCTCAAGACACTGGGTTAGAACTTGTTGAGACGAAGGAAGGGGAGCGAGGATAGTGGACGAGACGGCCAGCTTCAACCTCATTGATGAGCCGTGGATTCGTGTTCGCGATGGCACCGGGGCGGTGCGGGAGGCGTCTCTGCTTGAGCTGTTCTCTCAGGCGCCTCGACTCAAATGCCTTGCGAACGACCTGCCGACGCAGGACTTTTCCATCCTGCGCGTGCTGCTCGCCATCCTGCAGCGGGCAATCTCTCCCATGCTCGACGACTTGGACGAGGACGCCGAGCCCGCGGAGGTCTGGGGCAGGCTGTGGGAAGCCTCCGAGCTCCCCATGGACGCCATCGAAGCGTACCTTGCCAAATGGCATGACCGCTTCGACCTCTTTGACCCAGAGCATCCGTTCATGCAGGTCCCGGGACTTGAGCGGGCCAATGGCGAGCAAGTAGACAAAGAGGATCATGAGCCGTTTCTCAGACGGCTCATAACAGATTTCCCTAGCAGAAAGAACAAACGTCTCTTCACGAATAGAGTAGCAGAGAGCGCAGCTAGATTATCCTATGCTGAAGGTGCCCGGTGGCTCGTCCATGTGCAATCATTTGATGTTAGTGGTCCGAAGAATTATGTTGTAGGGGAGCCAGAGAGATATGAGAAGGGTGGAAAGACATATCCAGGCGGGATAAGTTGGTGTGGCAAGATTGGTTGTCTCTATCTTGAAGGCAATACTCTTAAACAGACCCTACTACTTAATTTTGACCCAAGAGCAGTTGACGATTCCGATGGATTTTACAGTGATGATGACGCTCCCGTCTGGGAGCTGCCGCCATGCAATCCATCGGAAGGGCACGAGAGCAGAAGATATCCTCCCCAAGGGAGGGCTGAGCTGTATACGTGGCAAACGCGTTGGATTAGGCTGTCTGCTGAGGACGACTATGTCACAAATGCGGTTATTGGATCGGGAGACAAAATAGCAGATGCAGATGGTGATCTTTATCCACTAGAAAACATGACTATATGGAGCCTTACGTCTGGTTCTAACAGTTCACCACGTCTGACTCCGATGGAACACGAGGTGGACAAAGCGCTATGGAGAGGTCTTAGCTCAGTCTTCAATAAAGAAAACAGAACAGAATCTCAGGCTAGTTATCGTCCAGGAATCGTGCAGTGGCTCGAATGCCTTGGAGACATTTCAAGTCCAACAGATTTGTACAGTCTGCATTCGGTTGGCTTGAAGTATGACGAGCAGCAGAAATCGTCTTGTGTGAATTCATTTGATGATAAGTTGGAATTGAGCCCTTCCCTCTTTACGGTCACTGGGGAGAGACTCGTTAGGCTTGCTTGCGGATGTGTTGACGCTACTGAGAAGGCCGTTGGCTCTCTCTGGTGGCTAGGAGTGAATCTTTATATCTCAGCAGGTGGCACTGCTCAGAAAAATAAAAATGGCCGTAGGATTATCCTTCCTGATTTTGTAAACACTGCATCGCGACAAGCGTATTTCGAACTGGATGGCTTGTTTAGGCAATGGCTTGTATCGCTCTCTCCAAACTGCGATGTTACTGAGAGACGTTGCGAGTGGCACAAACAAGCACGAAGAGTTCTCCAGGCTATAGCTGATGAAGCCATTAGGTCTTCTGGTCCAAAGGCAATCGTGGGTGCAATGGCCTCTCATGAAAAGTTTGAAAAAGTCCAGAGGGAGGAATGGATGAACACCTCAATTGCAAAGATGCATTTTGACAAGTCATTGAAACATGCTCTACCGCTAGAAGAAGACGAGAAATGGGAAGAGGAAATCAATGGCTGAATATATAGAGCGATCTAGGAAGACGGATATATTAGAAGATTTTGTTGCAAAGCGAATTGCATCTCTCCAAGAAGGCTACTTCTCTCCCGAGAATCATTCGAGTGCTGCAGCTAAACTGGCAACCTTGCGTCATGCGGTGGCGAGGGAGCCGGGTGCTGTGGCAGAGATTTGGTCAATCGAACTTGAAGGCTTGCCTGAAATACTTACAAGCAAAAGTGATGCTCCCTCCGCTGTCGAGCGTGCTATTCACGCGGCGCTCGTACTGTATGCAATTCATCAACAATCACAAACAGCACCGATGCATATGAGGGGTAGAGAATACGGTCTCGGTCAGGCAATGCGCCACCTTGTATATCAAAAGGCAGGGCAGTATGAGAACCTTGAGCCGGGTAAACTGCCACGACGCTTTGCTGCGCTCGTTACCACCGAGGTGTTTGATGAGGTTGTTCATTATACGCGTCAGCTAATAGGTCAGTTGCGACATGCAGAAATTCCTCTCGATTATGCACTGCTAGCGCGACACCTCTATGAGCTGCAGCTACCTGGCCGTGCTGAAACAGTCCGGCTCGCATGGGGCAGGGGCTTCGCCCAGTACCGAGAGGATGACTCACGGAGCCAAGAGCAGGACTCTCCACATGTAGACAACTAGCAAGGAAGGGATGCAATCATGAGCAAGCCGCTGTTCGTCGATGTCCACATTCTACAGAGCGTTCCGCCCAGCAATATCAACCGTGACGATACCGGCAGCCCCAAGACTGCTCGCTTTGGAGGAGTCACGCGCGCTCGTGTTTCCAGCCAGGCATGGAAGAAGGCAACGCGTGACCTGTTTCCAATGTACGTAGACTCAAGTCAACTGGGTGAACGTACGAAATATGCCGTACAGCTCATTGCGGATAGAGTGATGGAACTTAGTAAGGATTTACAGGAAGAGGATGCTCTCAAGACGGCAAAGGAAGTCCTCAAAAAATACTGCAAAGGCTCAAATCAGGAACTCTCGTTTGAGAATAAGGATAAGAACAAGCTCAGTACACTCATCTTCCTGAGTCAGGCAGAGATTGAGCAGCTAGCGCAGTGCGTGGTTGGCAACGAACAGGTCAAGAATCTAAAAGGGAAAGACCTCACGAGGGATGCCCTTGACGTTGCCATGTTTGGTCGGATGGTAGCTACTAAACCTGAGCTCAATATCGATGCGGCGGTTCAGGTGGCGCATGCTATCAGCGTCGGCCGTGCGGAGACGGAGTTTGATTATTTCACAGCCCTTGATGACCGTGCCCCCGAGGATAATGCGGGCGCGGCTATGATAGAGACTACCGAGTTCACCTCGTCGACGCTCTATCGCTATGCCGATATTGATGTGCTCCACCTATGTGAGAATCTGGGCTCCGCTGAAGCGGCCTGCAAGGGTGTAGAGGCGTTTCTGCGTGCCTTCGCGCTCTCGATGCCCACCGGCAAGCAGAACTCCTTTGCCAACAGGACGCTGCCAGCCGCCATTGTCGTCGAGCTGCGAGAGACGCAGCCGGTCAGTCTGGTCAACGCATTTGAGAAGCCGGTGTCAGCCACGGCGGAAAAGAGCCAGGTCGAGCGTGCCTGCGAGGAACTTGTGGTTCAGGAGTCTGCTCTTGACGAGGCATTTGGCATTGCCCCGAAGGAAGTCTTCGTCGTCGTTGCTTCTCCTTACGCCAGCACATTGAAGGAGTTCCCTAACGCGATTGTGACAGATTTTGATGACTTGGTCTCTCGTGTCTCTGAGGCATGCGCGGCATACCTTGCAGGAAGCGGTTATCCGTCTGAGAGCGGGGAGTAGCCATGGCAGTTCTGCTCCTCAAACTGGCGGGACCACTGCAGTCATGGGGGTCTAGCAGTCGTTTTACGGAGCGCAAGACTCAGCACGAGCCCACGAAAAGCGGAGTCGTCGGTCTTCTTGCGGCTGCGTTAGGACGCAGGCGGGAGGAATCGGTATCCGATCTTGCTGCCTTGCGTTTCGGCGTGCGCATAGACCAGCCAGGTAGCTACGAGCGAGACTTTCAGACCGAGCACACGCGCGTATGGGATAAAGAGAAGCAGCGTTGGGTCTTCAAGGACAGCCTGCCATTGAGCCACCGCTACTACCTTGCGGATGCCGTCTTCGTTGCGGCATTCGAAGGAGATGGCGAGTTCATTCGAACATGTGCGGAAGCGCTTGAGCATCCCGCGTTTCCCTTGTACCTCGGGCGCAGGTCTTGTCCACTGTCCGGCAAGATTCTGTTGGGCATTGAGGAGGACATGACTCTCCTGGAAGCCTTGCAGTCAGCCCCCTGGCAGTCGACCGACTACTACAGGCGCCAATGGCGCATCCGCCAGGAGGAAGAGGTCAAGCTCGAAATCCTCTATGACAAGGGCCCAAGTGACCAAGGTGAGGGCTACGACGTATCCCAGCAGGATGTGCCCATCAGCTTCTCGCAGGTCTATCGTCAGTACACGTGGCGTACAGTTGCGCACGCCACAACGACCGTCAGGAATCCTTCCTACATGCCTCAGTCGGTCGAGCATGACCCACTGGCGGCTATCGACGGGGTGGTGAGCTAGATGTTCTTTACGCGTTTTCCCATCAGCATGACACGACGCGAGACACGTCGCATGCTTGCCTCCCCCTATCGCATGCATGCCGCCATTGCAGGGAGCTTTCCTTCCGGGGTGGGAGCCCTTGACGCGGGTACCGCATTAGAGGGGGAGAGGGGGCGAGTCCTTTGGCGTGTGGACCAGCAGAAAGATGGTGGCGCCTGTCTCTATATCGTGAGCCCCACGCGCCCCAGTCTTGTGGGGCTCAACGAGCAGATTGGCTTTCCCGACATAGAGCCTGCGTGGCAGACGAGAGACTATGCCCCATTTCTGGAGCACCTTGCCATGGGACAGCGATACGCCTTTCGCCTGGTAGTCAACCCCACTGTGAGTCGCAGCGCACGTGGAAGCAATCCAGACGCCATCAACAAACAGGGCAACCGTATACGGTTGCCCCATCTGACTGTCGTGCAGCAGGAGGCATGGCTTGTGGGCAAGGCAGCGTACAACGGGACGGGCATTGAAGTGCCAGGGCTGTTCCTGCGACAGGATTTCACGCGAGCTACTCGTAACGGCTTTGAGGTGCTTCAGGACAAGAAGGGCATCCCCCGCCTGATCGTCAGCAATAGTCGAGAGCTGAGCTTCCGCAAGGAGTCGCAACGGAAGTCCATCACCCTCGCAATGGTTCAATATGACGGCGTGCTCGAGGTGACGGATGCAGGTGCACTGCGCCATGCCCTGACGAATGGCATTGGCCATGGCAAGGGCTTTGGCTGTGGCCTGATGACGCTTGCTAGGTTGGAAGGGGAATGACCCATGCCAGATATCCCGGGCATAGTGAAGCCGGATCTGCACGCTCTGCCGACCGTCAGGGAGCGCATGACCTTTCTCTATGTGGAGAGATGCCTGGTCAATCGCCAAGACAGTGCGGTGACCATCACTGACAAGCGTGGAACGGCCTATGTGCCCGCGGCCTCTCTTGGTGTGCTGATGCTGGGGCCGGGAACGAACGTCTCGCACCGTGCCATCGAGCTTTTGGGTGACTCCGGATCGACTGTGGTGTGGGTAGGAGAGCATGGTGTCCGTTACTATGCCCACGGACGTCCCCTTACCCGCTCTTCAAGACTTATCGTCAAGCAGGCAGAGCTTGTGTCAAACACACGTAAGCGCCTTGCAGTCGCGCGTGCCATGTACCAGATGCGCTTTCCTGGGGAGGACGTCTCGAGGTTCACCATGCAGCAGCTACGTGGGCGAGAGGGTGCACGCATACGCTCGCTCTACCGAAAGCTCTCGAAGAGACATGGCGTTCCTTGGAAGGGGAGGGAATATAACCCAACGGACTTTACCGATGCGACGCCCATCAATCAGGCTCTCTCTGCCGCTCACGTGTGTCTTTATGGCGTAGTTCATAGCGTCATCGTAGCGCTTGGGTGCTCTCCTGCGCTGGGTTTTGTGCACGATGGCCATGAACGCTCGTTTGTGTATGACGTTGCTGACCTCTACAAGGCCGAGATGACCATTCCCATAGCATTTGAGGTGGCTTCCACCTCGTCCGAGGATGTTGGATCCGTTACCCGCCGAAAGGTGAGAGACGCCTTTTATGACGGTAAGATCATGGAACGGTGTGCCCATGATATTCGTTGGTTGTTGCTGGGGGATATCGCCGATGAGGAAGAGGACGCGTGGGACTTCGAGACCATGTTCCTTTGGGACGAGTCGCATCCTGCCGTTGAGTTTGGCGTTTCGTATGGCAAGGAGCTTGACGTACGGCTGCAGACTAAGGAATCAAGTAACGGCGTGTTGGTCGGGGTGTAGCGATGGTTGTTATCACCTTGGAGAAATGCCCTCTCGCCTTACGTGGCGACCTTACGAAGTGGTTGCAGGAAATCAGCCTGGGCGTGTATGTGGGACAGGTGAGTGCCCGCGTGCGTGACCGTCTCTGGCAGCGGGTGTGTGAAGAGTCCAAGAGCGGACGCGCCACCATGGTGTACTCGGCCCGTAACGAACAGCATCTGAATTTTCGTGTGCACAACACCAGTTGGGAGCCCATTGAATACGATGGGTTGAAGTTGATGATGCGACCGAGCCCCGCGCGGACGAAGCTGTTGGGAAAGAAGCGTGTGGGGTGGAGTAAGGCCTCGCAATACTCCAAGGCCCGTCGCCTGCATGGTCAGTCTGGCCTTGTGGAGCCAGAGGACTACGTTGTATTTGATACCGAGACAACGGGGCTTGATATTGATAAGGACCAGATTATCGAGCTTGGTGCGACGCGTGTCTCCGGCGGTAAGGTGGGCGAATCCTTTCATGCATTAGTTAGGGTCCAAAAGCCACTGCCCAAGAAGGTTATCGAGCTGACTGGCATTACGGATGAGCTACTGGCAACGAAGGGGATTTCGCTGGAGAAGGCAATTGACTCATTTCTTGAATTTGTTGGCGCCGATCCCGTCGTAGCCCACAACGCGAGCTTTGATTGCGGATTTGTTCAGGTCGCCTGCGAGGAATGCGATTTAGATGACTTTGATAATGAGGCAATTGACACTATCGATCTTGCGAAGAAGAAGCTTCCCAGGGCGGAGAACTACCATCTGAAGACCCTGGCGGATCTATTGAACCTTGACAACAAGCATCCGCATAGAGCTGAGTCTGACTGTGAGGTTACGTTACGGCTCTTTCGCAAACTGATTGAAATGTGAGCCTTTGCGACGGATGCGCTATAGTTAGCTGCGGATCTCTAGTCTGCTCCCCGCACGCGCGGGGATGATCCTGCCCAAAGTGTTCTCGCCATGCCGTTTTTTACCTGCTCCCCGCACGCGCGGGGATGATCCCTGTGAACCGGAAACCATGCCCGGTTTGCGTGTCTGCTCCCCGCACGCGCGGGGATGATCTCGCGTATCGAGAACGCAGGCGTGATAGGACGGTCTGCTCCCCGCACGCGCGGGGATGATCCCTGAGGAGGAAGGATTGCTATGAGGAATCAGGACTGCTCCCCGCACGCGCGGGGATGATCCCAACGGCAGTTACCTCACCACCATCGAGGGCAACTGCTCCCCGCACGCGCGGGGATGATCCCGCACTCATCCACGACTGGATCATGGCATGGAGCTGCTCCCCGCACGCGCGGGGATGATCCCTCCTGTGCCTCAGACTTGTTGGAGCCATGGAACTGCTCCCCGCACGCGCGGGGATGATCCCCTTTGCCAGGCGTCACGCACCTTGACGAACTCCTGCTCCCCGCACGCGCGGGGATGATCCCTGCTCTCGGATGGTAGGCATGTCGTACCTGCTCTGCTCCCCGCACGCGCGGGGATGATCCCCTTGTCGGCGACCATGCGGGCGATGTAGCCGTCTGCTCCCCGCACGCGCGGGGATGATCCCCACGGCCTGCCGCCCGGGTCGGACCGCGCGGGCTGCTCCCCGCACGCGCGGGGATGATCCTGGCTGGGAGTAGATAAGACATTTAATCATAAGCTGCTCCCCGCACGCGCGGGGATGATCCTACAGTCCCCTACTCTTGGTCGGACGGAGCACGCTGCTCCCCGCACGCGCGGGGATGATCCCGCTGGAACTACGGCAAGCAGGCCTATGAGTCCCTGCTCCCCGCACGCGCGGGGATGATCCCCCGAAGATACCGGACGTGTGGAGGTGCGTGGCCTGCTCCCCGCACGCGCGGGGATGATCCCTCCTCGGCGAGGTACGTGTAGCCCTTGCCGTCTGCTCCCCGCACGCGCGGGGATGATCCCTCCGAGACGAGGGCCACCAGCGTGGCCTGCAGCTGCTCCCCGCACGCGCGGGGATGATCCCTCCACGTAGGAGCCAGCGACGCCCAGCATGGGCTGCTCCCCGCACGCGCGGGGATGATCCCGGCTCCGACCCGCCGCCGCTGCTGGTCATAGGCTGCTCCCCGCACGCGCGGGGATGATCCCGTCGCGGCGGTGCCGCTCAAGTGCTACGAGCGCTGCTCCCCGCACGCGCGGGGATGATCCCTCCGAGACGAGGGCCACCAGCGTGGCCTGCAGCTGCTCCCCGCACGCGCGGGGATGATCCCGCCCTCTGCGTCAACATGAAGGACGAGGACCGCTGCTCCCCGCACGCGCGGGGATGATCCCTCCCCGCGAGGGAGCGCCCCGGAGCCCAGGTGCTGCTCCCCGCACGCGCGGGGATGATCCCCAAGCACAGAGTTTTGAAGGAGGGAGAATACCACTGCTCCCCGCACGCGCGGGGATGATCCCCGGCATGCGTCCGAGGTAATCGGCCTCGGGGACTGCTCCCCGCACGCGCGGGGATGATCCCGCTTCTACGAGGAACTGTTCCTCGATGACCTGCTGCTCCCCGCACGCGCGGGGATGATCCCCAAAACGGGCATTGAGCTGGGCATGCTCCAATCTGCTCCCCGCACGCGCGGGGATGATCCCGCACTCATCCACGACTGGATCATGGCATGGAGCTGCTCCCCGCACGCGCGGGGATGATCCCAACGAGTTGAGCTGGTGGGAGGACCATTCCCGCTGCTCCCCGCACGCGCGGGGATGATCCCAATCTTACGGAGACTCTGCGCATGAGTCTGCCCTGCTCCCCGCACGCGCGGGGATGATCCTGACGAACGTAAGCTGCCTCTCCCAAAAATATACTGCTCCCCGCACGCGCGGGGATGATCCCACGGCGGCTGACGTCAGACGGGCGTGGGTGGTCTGCTCCCCGCACGCGCGGGGATGATCCCATCCACGACGTCGTGGCCTATGACGAATGGGGCTGCTCCCCGCACGCGCGGGGATGATCCCTCCTCCAAATCACGTGTGGTGAGTTGTGACCACTGCTCCCCGCACGCGCGGGGATGATCCCGCACGCTCATAACGCGACAGAAGAATGTCATGCTGCTCCCCGCACGCGCGGGGATGATCCTATGGCACTGCGACCATCCACCTCGCCAACCCCCTGCTCCCCGCACGCGCGGGGATGATCCCGAGGTCGCGTCGGACTCGCCGCCATCGCCATACTGCTCCCCGCACGCGCGGGGATGATCCCGGCCTGGGCAACCTCACGAAGGAGCAGCAGGACTGCTCCCCGCACGCGCGGGGATGATCCCCAATCGCCAAGGCGCTTGCGGATGGGGGCCTGCTGCTCCCCGCACGCGCGGGGATGATCCCGTCTTTGACATTATCCTCATTGACTCCCTGGGCTGCTCCCCGCACGCGCGGGGATGATCCCAAGTATGCCCCGCCCCGCAGGCAAGGCGGCTACTGCTCCCCGCACGCGCGGGGATGATCCCAGAGTGTGGGCGAGGCCGTCATGGACGCGCTCCTGCTCCCCGCACGCGCGGGGATGATCCCGTCAAGGCCACGCTCTACGCGCCGCCCGGCGCCTGCTCCCCGCACGCGCGGGGATGATCCCTGCGGGGCGAGGGTGGTGAGCGTCGATGAGTGCTGCTCCCCGCACGCGCGGGGATGATCCCTCGTAGTCGGCGTCCGCGAGGTCCTGGGCCTCCTGCTCCCCGCACGCGCGGGGATGATCCCTTTACTTTTGATGGGGTGGCCATGCGCCGCCTCTGCTCCCCGCACGCGCGGGGATGATCCCCACGCCTCCACTGCTCCATCGCCCATCTTGGTCTGCTCCCCGCACACGCGGGGATGATCCCTGGCTCTTGCGGTTTGAAAGCTTCTGGACCTCCTGCTCCCCGCACGCGCGGGGATGATCCCATATGATGGGGCAGATTATCAAGGTACAGGCGCTGCTCCCCGCACACGCGGGGATGATCCCAGATACGTAAAAAGTGAAGAAATGGTGCACATCTGCTCCCCGCACACGCGGGGATGATCCCTGTGCGCCCGAGAGCGTCGCAGCGCCGATGGCCTGCTCCCCGCACACGCGGGGATGATCCCAACGGAGGTGCTGGACTACTTTAACGGGTTCACTGCTCCCCGCACACGCGGGGATGATCCCTCCCCGAGCGCGTCTATGCGAAGGTAGCTGCCCTGCTCCCCGCACACGCGGGGATGATCCCTCTTACTGCGGCCTCACGGTGAGGTCGACCGCCTGCTCCCCGCACACGCGGGGATGATCCCCTAGTCCCCGTCCAGCTCGTCGGCGGCGCGGGAGAGGTACCAGGCGGCCTTGCGCAGGTCCTCGGCCTCGGCTCCCTTGTGCGGCGAGCGCCATGCGTACTTGATCGCGCAGGCGCGGCAGTGGTCCACGAAGCCCCTCTCCCCCAGCGCGGAGCGTATGGCGTCTATGCACTCGACGCCGCCCCGGGTGTAGTGCGCGGGGTGGTCGACCATGTCCGCGCCGCCGGGGCGCGAGACCCCGAACTCCGTGCGCGACGCCCCCACCTTGAGTCCCTGCTCCCCGCACACGCGGGGATGATCCCTTGCGCGCGTTGCCACCGATTTTCTGAAGACAAGGGGAGACGAGGTTCTTTGGTGGAACGTTAGCGATGGACAGTCCACTGTCACGGAGTTGGTAGGCGCTCATATCGAGGCGAAGATTGCCAATGAGGCCCCGATTGACTACATCATCGATTCGAACGGGCATGTGACGCTTTGGGATGGTGACTTCAACTGTCTTCTGCTCCCCGCACACGCGGGGATGATCCCTGGAGGAACGTCAAGGGAAGCGAGTACAGCAGCTGCTCCCCGCACACGCGGGGATGATCCCAAATGAGATGTTCCAAGGCGTTGCGCATGGGCCTGCTCCCCGCACACGCGGGGATGATCCCAAATGAGATGTTCCAAGGCGTTGCGCATGGGCCTGCTCCCCGCACACGCGGGGATGATCGCCTTCGAGCGTGGCATGTCGTACTTTCGCAGGCCTGCTCCCCGCACACGCGGGGATGATCCCGCCAACAGGGGCCGTTGGAAGACCGATGACGGCTGCTCCCCGCACACGCGGGGATGATCCCATGACCGCCGCACTCGTGGAGGTCGCAGGCTTCTGCTCCCCGCACACGCGGGGATGATCCCACCCTCCGGAACTGCGAGCTCAGCCACGTGCGCTACGCCCGCGTGCCCGGCGGCGGCGAGACGTGCCGCTTCTGCATGATGCTCGCGGGCAGGGGGTTCGTCTACCACAGCGAGGGGAGCGCCGTCGGGCACCAGTACCACCCGCACTGCGACTGCGTGGCCGTGCCCGGCAGGAAGGGCCGCACGGCCATCGAGGGCTACGACCCGGGCGCCTGCGCCCGGCTCGCGCAGAAGTTCGAGGAGATAGACGGACTCGAGGGCCTCACGGGCAGCCAGAGGGAGGCCCTCAGGGCCGCGTGGTCGTCGGCCCTGATCGGCGAGGACACGGCGGGGCTGAAGTGCAACCCCGAGGACGTTGCCGCCCTCTACGGAGACGGTCTCAGAGACGCGAAGAACAGGTTCGTGAGGCAAGGCAAGACCAGGCAGGCATATGAGCGCAACGTGGACCGATATCTCTCGTCCATTGGCGAGCCGTTCAAAGTCAGCCTCAGCGGTCAGGCCCTGCCTGCTAAGAACGGGCGCGTCTGTGGGGCCATTCCGGACGGCGATGAGATCTGGGCCGCGCTGAGGGGGAGCAGGGGAGGCGACAGCGTAGTGTTTCTGGCGTCCCCGTCCGGCACCGGAAGGCATCCGGACCTCTTGCTCAACGGCAACCCGGTCGAGATAAAGACCCCGGAGAGCCTCGGCAAGGTCGGCGACAGGCTCAGGAGTGCCAGCGGGCAGTTCGGCGAGTATCCGGACTCCGATAGGACCGTCTTCATCTCGGAGTTGAGGGTCGGGGAGGGGTCGACTGGTGACATCGAAGAGATCGCAAACACGATGGTGAATCGTGGCCTCGTCGACAGGGTGAGGGTCGTGTCGATTTAGCAATGAAGCCACTGGCAGACGTCGGTATGCACCGGCGGGCCAGTGACTTCGCATCAACCATATCACATCGCGGCGAGGGGGACAGGCGGACGCGCGCCCCTGGGGCGCACGGGCATCCCGCCCGCGCGGGCCCGAGCCCCTCCGCCGCGACCACACCGGAGACCCGGCCGCCCCTGGCGGCCGACCTCATACGCGGCCACGGCGGGGACGGTGGCGACACGCCGGCGGGAGCGGACAAGACCGCCTCGAGGACGCCCGAGCGGGCGGAAGGGAGGACGGGACCATGGAGTTCCCGATAGAGACGCAGGAGGCCTTCGACGCGGTGATCGGGGAGCGCCTCGAGCGCCTCGAGCGCAAGGTGCGCGGCGAGTACGCCGACTACGACGAGCTCAGGGGCAAGGCCGAGGGCTACGACGCGGTCCAAGCGCGCGTCGCCGAGCTCGAGGGCGAGGCGCAGGGGCTGCGTGACAGGATGGAGCGCGAGGCGCTCGCCGCCAAGGTCGCCGAGGAGTTCGAGGTCCCCGCGGCCCTCGTCTCCGGATCGGGCGAGGACGAGATGCGCGCGAGCGCCAAGGCCCTGGCCGACTGGGGCAGGCCTATGAGCGGCGCCAGGGTCCCGAGGCCCGGCGCGTTCGACAGCCGCGGCGGCGGGGGCGACGCCTTCGACGAGGCCAAGCGCACGCTCGCCGCGCAGATGTTCGGCGGAAGCGAAGACTGACCAGAGAAGGACTAGAGACCAGGAAGAAAGGCGGCAGGCATGCCAGCTATCACTACGAGCAAGATCACCCTCCCCAAGGAGGTCGCCCAGGGAATCGTCTCCAAGGCCCGCGACACCTCCACCATCCAGACCTTGAGCCCCTCCACGCCCATGCTCTTCAAGGACGTCTCCCACGTCCTGTTCACCAAGGAGCCCGAGGCGCAGTTCGTCGCCGAGGGCGGCCAGAAGGCGCCCTCCGACGCCACCTTCACGCCCGTTGCGGGCGAGATCCACAAGGCGCAGGTCACCGTCCGCCTGTCCGACGAGGTAAAGTGGGCCGACGAGCTGCTCCCCGCACACGCGGGGATGATCCCGACCCGACCAAGGTGAGCGCCTTCACCAATGCCTGCTCCCCGCACACGCGGGGATGATCCCGAAATGCGTTCTATCGGACACGAATCACGTTCGCCCTGTCGGAATTAATGTCCCGTACAGGAACTAGTGTTCTGTATCGGTCAGACAGCAGACGTAATCGAGAGAGGCTCCGAATGTCTTTGCCAGCAGGATCAGCTGACCCATCTTCGGCTCCTGCCTCCCGCCCTCGTATGCCGAAATGTTCGACTGGGAGACGCCGACCAGCTCCGCGAGATCCGTTTGGCTCATCCCCCGTTCCTTGCGCATACGTCGGATCCTCTCGCCGAATAGCTCCATCGCACACCTCCTCTACCGGCATTGTATCCCGTATTCAAAAACAGATATTCGCTGCTCCCCGCACACGCGGGGATGATCCCAGTAAATTGTGAAAAAAAATGACAGACTGGTATTTAGCTGAAAGCGAGGTGCGTGATGATCGGCGAGAGGATCGCGGAGGCGAGGAAGGCCCTGTCCCTATCCCAGCAGCAGCTTGCGGACAGGCTCGGGACCTCGCAGCCGACAATCCAGAGATACGAGAGCAACGAGCGCGACCTTAACTCCGAGAAGCTGATCGCGATGAGCGCCGCCCTCGGGGTTACAATCTCGTACCTTCTTGGCTTCGATGACGATCAGGTCATCCCAAACCGCGCGCACGTGATGCACTCCGTCCCCGTCCTGGGGCGCATAGCCGCTGGCGAGGCGAGGGAGGCCATCCAGCAGGCTGGCGAGTGGCATGCGACGAGAGACGAGCTGTGGCGGGGCCACGAGAGGGCCTTCTGGCTCGTCGTGTCCGGGAACTCCATGAACCGCCTCTTCCCGGAGGGGTCGCTCGTGCTCATCGACCCGGACGAGGAGGTCCGCGACGGCGACGTGGGCGCGGTCTTCGTCAACGGCGACGACGCGACGCTCAAGCGGGTCTTCTTCGAGGGCGAGACCGTGCGCCTGCACCCCGAGAGCCACGACGCGGAGTACCGCGACCGCGTGATAGACCGAAGCGACCCGGACGCGCCAGACGTCCGCGCGATAGGCCGGGCCGTGAGCTACACGGCTCCGGACGGGTGGCGGGCGTAGGACAAATAAGACAGCCGGCTGGGAGGACGGGACGAGGATGCCTGCTTCTGAGGAAGACCTGCGACGCGAGCTCGCGCAGCTTAACAACGACGACACAGTGAACAGGGCCCGGGAGAAGCTCCGGAGGGCCGACGCCATAAGGGCGGGCGACTTCGACAAGCCGAGCAACTGGCCGCGCAACGCGGCCATCGCATTGGCCGCCATCGGCGCGGCGCTCATGTGGGTGACGTACGCGCTCGGTGTCACGAGGGACGACGCCGTCGGCGTCGCGGTGGCGTCGGTCGGGGCCATCATGCTCGTCGTGGTGTGCCCGGTCGTCCGGATAGCGGGGGCAGCGATAAGGAACAGGGCCATAAGGTCAACGCAAGAGGAGCTTCTCGCGGAGCTTGAGCCGAGCGAGGAGGAGAGGCTGGCCTGGGAGGAGTACAAAAGTACGTCGCAAAGGCTCGGCGAGATGAGCGGGTCGCATACAGCTCGCGCCGAACAATCAAAGGCGGTCCCACACGCAAGGCACATGTCAAACGCACCCAGCGCCCGTGAGGTTCCCGGCGGGCATGGGTCCACGTACGAGCCTGTGAGTGAGGAGGCTAAAGCCGCCAGGGCCGTCAGGCAGGAGAGGCTGCTTAAGGAGGCGAGGAGGGGGAAGACGGCCATGAGCAGGGGTGATGCGAGGCAGGCAAACAAGAGGAACCCGACCATATGCCCACAGTGCGGCTCCCACGACACTATGGTCCTCGGCTCGGGGAAGAAGGTCGCCCTTGGACGTGCCATAGTCGGTGATCTTGTTGCCGGACCTATAGGCGCTGGCGTCGGCGCGATGACCGGCAAGAGGAACCGCGTCGAGATGGTCTGCCGCAGCTGCGGCAGGCGCTGGTACATATAGCCATGCCAAGGCAGCGGGCACCATGGGGCAGCGTCACCCTCGTGTCAAGGGGCGTCTACCGCCTGCGATGGTGGGGGAGGGACGCGGGCGGCACCTACAGGCGCATGAGCGAGACCGTCCACGGCACCAGGAGGCAGGCGTACGACAGGCTGGCCCTGCTCCACGTCGAGCACTCCCAGGAGCGCGTGACGGCCACGGTCGGGCAGGCCCACGACCTCTGGTGGGTGCCGTGGGCCGACCGTCGCTGCGACAGCGGCCAGATGAGCGCAAGCACACGCAGGCAGTTCCTGCTCCCCGCACACGCGGGGATGATCCCGAGGTCGCCATCCAGGAGGACGTGACGCGCAGCTGCTCTCCGCACATGCGGGGATGATCCCGACGCTGGGAACGCTGATTGCGGAGGGGATTGGGAAGAGAAAGTCCCGCCAAGGCTCGGGAAAGCACCTGAGGCGGGACTAGCGGGGGGCGGGGGGGCTTCGGCTCCCCTCCTCCCCCCATCATAGAAGACTAGGAGGAAGCGATGAAGTACCTGATCCTGTTCCTTGTCGTCCTTGTGACGTCAATCGTAGTCAACCTCGCAATCCGCAGGAGGCACTAATGGCAGTCTCAGACGCCCAGAGGAGGGCCAGCGAGAGGTACCGCAAGGAGAGCGTGAAGCAGCTGACCACACGCTTCTACCCCGCAGAGGTAGACCTCTGGGAATGGCTGTCCGCACAGCCCAACAAACGGGGGTACGTCAACTGCTCCCCGCATACGCGGGGATGATCCCTGGACGCTCACGTCATCGGAGATACGCTTGCCCTGCTCCCCGCACACGCGGGGATGATCCTACGAGCAGGGGAGAATGAACTTTACTCTAGAGAGGGCCGGGGAGTTCGCCGATGCCCTTGGCTGCTCTTTGGATGAGCTGGCGGGTAGGAAAACGCCCATAAACGATACCACCGGCCATAGGACAAGCTATCTTGCAAGCCTGTACGAGAGGTGCGAAGACGGACGCAGAGACACCCTGATCAAGACGGCGGAGAGCTTCGCTGAGCTGGACTCGCTGAGGCAGAAAGGCGCTCGCTAGGATGAGCGAGCGTCAATCCTCGCCAGCGCCGCTGACATGAAAGCATCTCACCTCCTTCGCTTAATAAACGAGGTGCCAACGACGACGTCGTATATGGCTGAGCTCTGAAACATCACGAGGACTTCTCCGAAAGGCCCACCGAGTGCACCTACCTGTGATGCATGAGCGGGAAAAATGGACTCTGCACTAGAGAAAAGCCGGGGAGCTCGCAGATCCCTCGGCCGTTCGTTGGACGGAGCGGTCGGCGCGGCCCCTCGACAGCGGCCATCCCCTGTGTTAATGTGTTAAACTGTATAACACGCAAACAAACGAACTGGGAGGTGCGTGATGGAAACTGCGACTGCGGCATTGAGAATGCCTAAGGAGCTGGTCGCAAGGTACGACCAGCTGGCAAAGTCTACGGGGCGCACGAAGACGTTCTATATGACCGAGGCCCTTGCGGAGTCCATCGACAGGCTCGAGTACGAGTACGGAATCCTCAAGGACATCGAAGACTATCGAGCGGGGCGGCTAGAGACCTACAGCCTCGATGAGGTGAGGGCGCACTGTGGCCTGGAGGATTAAGTTCACAAAGGCCGCCGACAAGGCCTTGCAACGGCTCGATCGCTCGGTCTCGTCGAGGATTCTCGACGAGCTTGAGAGTGTGTCGAAACTCGAAGACCCCCGCACAAGAGGAAGGGCCCTGAGACACAACCTGTCGGGCTTGTGGCGCTATCGGGTCGGCGACCACCGCATCGTGTGCGACATAGAGGACGAGGTTCTCTTGGTTCTCGTGGTCGATGTGGCCCACAGGCGCGAGGTCTACAAGCGCCACAAATGAGAACCACGCCATGCGTGTGCAAACATTGTGGACGCCATGGCGCCAGCGCACGAATCAAATGATGCGTTTATCCATCCTCACACTAAAGGCCGAGCCGCAGAGACCCGGCCTTTTTCGATTCAATGGCCTGACTTTTTCAGTCTCGCGTTACACAAGAAGTTATAGTAATTAAAGTAGGCCTGTAACCTACTGCTTCGTAATCCGGTCAATTGGATTCAAACTAGCGGCCCTTTCCCCCAAAGCAGATGCGCTACCAAGCTGCGCCACACCCCGGAGCCGCGTGGAAAGTATAGGTGACCTCCCGAAACTACTGCTCCCCGCACAGGGGGGGACGCTGCGCGACCTCGTGCCGGCTCTCGGGGACGAGCTGGGTCTCGATGGGCGAGAGGGCGCTGCCCTCGATGACGCTCGAGCTGTGGGGAATCGGCCGATGAATTCGCGCTCATAGGCATCGAGGGTGTCCTTGTCGTTCCCGGACAGGTTTGCCTGCATCGCGCACAGCTCCCTTGCCCTCTTCTCCGCACCCTTGAGCATCGCCGCGACGATGGCTGCCGGAGCACACGACGACACCCGGCGGATACCACGCGGACGTGCTACCGTGGGACCGTCGGCGGTGTCGCCGACCCACCTTTGGAAGTGGTGACGACCCGCCCGTCCCGGCCCCATGCCCGTCACGAGCGATCACCCAAGGAGAAGAACGTGCCCAGTGCAGTCGCTGACGTAGCTCCCGTCGTAGCCGCCCTGCCCCCCGCCGCGATTGTGACCGTCATCGTGGGCTGTCTGCTGCAGGCGCTCTTCATCCGCGCGGACCTGTGGCACGCCTACGTTTCCGCCGCCGTGCTCAAGGCACTGGCGTCTGCCGCGTTCGTGCTGTTGGGTGTGGTGGGCCTGGCCGCATGCGCGCAAGGGGACTCCCAGTCGGGTGCATCGGTGGCTCCTGCTGCCCTCGTGTGCCTGGGGCTCTTTCTGGGGGCCGCAGGCGACGTGCTCCATGCGCTGCGCTTCGTCCTCACGCGCCGACGTCACCTCTTCGGTCAAGGTGCCGTGATGTTCTTCCTCGGTCATGTCGCCTACCTTGCCGTCCTCGTGCCCCGATGCAGCCAGCCCGCGGCAGGTCTGTCCGTGGGCCTGACGGGGACGGCTGTCCTTCTCGGTTGGATGGCCCGACGGCTCTCGGTCACGGGATACCGCCGCTGCGCCTATGGGGCCTATCTCCTGACCGTCTGCCTTATGGCGGGCTTCGCCGTCGTGGATGCGGTTGCGATGCCGTCGCCGCCGGCCCTCTCCTTTGCCGTCGGGGCCCTGCTGTTCCTGCTGTCCGACTCGCTCCTGGCGCTGAACGCCTTTGGGGCCGCCGCATCCCCCGCAGAGGCCGCTGGAGACATTCCCTTCCCAGAGGCCGCTGGAGCCACATCCTCCGTGAAGGCTGCGTGCGTCGCAGGGGACCCGACTGGCACGTCGCGGCCGTCCGGCACGGGGCGCGCAAGAGGACGGAAGGCGCTCCGGCGTGCCGCGAGCCTCTCGGTGTACTACGCCGCCCAGCTGCTCATAGCTCTGGCGGTCCTGCCGGCATGACGCCGCTGCGTCCCTGTCGTATCCTAGGCGAGGAGGACTCACGCGAGCGGATTGGGAGGCCGTGCGCATGGCAAGGATAGTGGTGGTCGAGGACGATGCGCCCCTGCGCTCGTCTCTCTGCGAGCTTTTGGGTAGGAGTGGCTACGAGGTGGTCGCCCCTCACGTGTTCGACAGCCTGGTCGAGGACGTGTTGGAGGCCTCGCCCGACCTCGTCCTGCTTGACCTGGGGCTGCCGGGGCTGGACGGCACGACCGTGTGCCGCGAGCTGCGTGCCCATTCGGGTGTGCCCATCATGGTGGTGACGAGCCGCAGCACGGAGATGGACGAGGTCATGTGCATGACCTTTGGCGCGGACGACTTCGTCTCCAAGCCCTACAGCAGCTACGTCCTCCTCGCCCATGTGGAGGCACTCCTGCGTCGCGTGGGCGGCGCTTCCGGGTCCACCCTCGCCTGTGGGGGGCTGTCGCTGGACGTTGCGCGCTCGCGTGCCCTAGCGAACGGCCGGGATGTGGAGCTCACCAAGAACGAGCTGCGCATCCTCTCGCTGCTCATGCGCAATTCCGGCGTCATCGTCCCCCGCGAGACCATCATGTGCGAGCTTTGGGACTCCGACACCTTCGTGGACGACAACACGCTGACGGTGAACGTGAACCGTCTCCGCCAGACCCTCTCCAAGATAGGCTGTGGCCAACTCCTCGTGACCCATCGCGGCCAGGGCTACTCGGTGCGCCCATGAGCCTCGTCCGCTATGCGGCCGACCACGTGGCCGTCCTCTTCGTGACGGTTGCCTCCATCCTGGCGGTGCAGCTCGTCCTGCGTGGGGCAGGCATGGGTGACTCCGTGCTGGCCTTCGTGACGGTCATTCTCGTGGCATCCGCTCTCGCGAGGTTGCTCGTGTCGTACTTCGCCCGTCGTTCGTTCTGGCGTTCCGTCGGCAGGCACATCGTGCGCGAGGGGCCCGAAGGCAGGGAGGCCGCAGGTCCCCTGTCCATGCCTGACTTGGTGGAGGAGCCTCATTTTCTCGAGGGCCGCCTGGCATGGGAGGCCTTTGACGCCCTCGCGCAGGACTTCCGCTCCCGCATCGACGCCGTCCGTTCGGAGGGGGCCGATTACCGCACGTTCGTTGAGGCATGGGTCCACGAGGTGAAGACTCCCATCGCAGCCGCACGGCTCATGGCCGACAACAACCCCGGCGCGCTGTCCTCGGCCATGCTCCGCGAGCTGGGGCGTATAGACGGATATGTGGAACAGGCCCTCTACTACGCACGCTCGGGCAGCCTCGACAGGGATTACGTTGTCCGAGAGCTGCCCCTTTCCCAGGTCGTGCGTGATGCCCTGCGGACGCATGCGCGCAGCCTCATCGACCGGGGCGTGTCGGTGTCCGCGCAAGGCCTCGACCTGGTCGTCTTCTCGGATGCCAAGTGGGTTGCCTTCATTCTGGGCCAGCTCGTGGAGAATGCCGCGAAGTACCGCGCGCCCACGGAGGGGCCCGGTGCCCGTGGCGCCGTGCTGACGCTTCGGGCCACGCGGCACGACGTGGGACGTGCCAGCGAGCACGTGGTGCTCGAGGTCGAGGACAATGGGATGGGCATTCCCGCAGCCGACCTCCCCCGCGTCTTTGACAAGGGGTTCGTGGGAGAGAGGGGACGCTCGCGGTCCTCGTCGCGGTCCACGGGCATCGGACTCTTCCTGGTCAAGAGGCTCTGCGACAAGATGGGCCTGCACGTGTCCATCGCGTCCGAGTGCGGCTCGTGGACGCGGGTGAGCATCTCCTTCCCCACGAACCGCATGCACTACGTGGACCAGATCTCCTCGTAGGTGCCCCACGCCTGCCCTCCGGCGCCCGCCTCGCATGACCCTACGTCGGTCCCCGGCATGGCATCCGTCTCTGCCCGTCCGCAGGCGCCCTTGCCAATCTTACGAAACCGTCACCCATCTGTAAGCCACATCGATGGCACCCATGTCCCCCCGCGTCCATGATGGGGTCGTGCCCCAAGGGGGGCACCCATCGACGGAAGCAGAGGAGGAGACATGAAGAGGATGAACCCTACGGCCCAGCGGTTCTGGGAGGCGAACGAGAGGCGCCTCAACGGGGACATGACGCCCCTGCAGTGGGTCCTGTGGTCCGTCTGCTACTTTGGCCTGGGCATCGGCATGCTGGTGCTGCTCTGGGTCTCCCCCCGATAAGCCCATCGCAACGAGAAAAGGCGGTATGTGCCATGAACAAGGCCCTTGAGGTCGTGAACGTCGAGAAGGTCTACGGCGGGAGGCTGGGCAGCGCCACGCGGGCGCTCGACGGCGTGTCGTTCTCTGTCGAGAGGGGGGAGTACGTCGCCATCATGGGTCCCTCGGGTTCGGGCAAGACCACCTTGCTCAACTGCATCGCCACGATCGACCGCCCGACGGCGGGGAGCGTCCTCATCGATGGCGTCGACGCGACGCACATGCGCTCCAAGCAGCTTGCGGCCTTCCGCAGGGAGCAGTTGGGGTTCATCTTCCAGGACTCGAACCTGCTTGACACGCTGACCTGCCGTGAGAACATCGCCCTGCCGCTCACCATCGCCCACGTGGATCCCGCCCAGGTCGATGGGCGCGTGGAGCGCATGGCCCAGGCACTGGGTGTGGTGGAGGTTCTCGACAAGTTCCCCTACCAGGCCTCGGGTGGGCAGCGCCAGCGCGTCGCCGCTTGCCGCGCCATGGTGACGAGTCCCACGCTCGTTCTTGCGGACGAGCCCACGGGCGCCCTCGACTCAAAGAACTCCAAGCTCCTCCTCGAGCGTTTCGATGCCCTGAACGAGCAGCTCGACGCGACCATCCTCATGGTCACCCACGACAGCTTCGCGGCGAGCTACTGCCGCCGCGTGCTCTTCATTCAGGATGGGAGGATCTTCACTGAGCTCAGGCGCGGAGACCTCGTCCGTAGTGCCTTCTTCGACCAGATCATGGACGTCGTCGCGACGATCGGGGGAGGACAGGGAGATGTTCTTTAGGCTCGCCCTCGGCAACGTGCGCAAGTCGTTGCGCGACTATGCCGTCTACTTCGTCACGCTCTCGCTGGGCGTCGCCGTGTTCTACGCATTCAACACCATCTCCGACCAGGCGGCGTTCCTCTCCGAGGACACCCGCTCCATGGTCCAGGCAATCGCTCTGATCATGCGGTTCGTCACGGTGTTCCTGGCGCTGGTGTTGGGCTTTCTCATGGTCTACGCCAACAACTACCTCGTTCGGCGCCGCAAGCGCGAGCTTGGCCTCTACCAGTTGCTGGGCATGACGCGCTCCCAGGTGTCCCTCGTCCTCGTGCTCGAGACCTTCCTGGCGTCGGTGGCGTCGTTCGTGGTTGGGCTGGCGGCGGGCGTGCTGCTCTCACAGCTGCTCGTCTTCATGACGGCGGCGCTGTTCAACGACACGGTCACCAACTTCGCCTTCACTTTCTCCTCGATGGCGGCCCTCTTCACCCTGGGCTGCTTCGTCGCGGTGTTCCTGACGATGCTCGTCTTCAACCTGCGGACGCTACGCAAGGTCCGGCTCGTCGAACTCATGGGTGCCGCGCGCACCAACGAGCGGATGCGGGCTCGCAGCCTTCCCGTGACGCTTGCGGGCGTCATGCTGGGTGTGGGCCTCATCGGCTGGGCGTATGCCCGCCTGCTGCGTGACGGCCTGCCCATCGAGAGTCCCGACCAGTACAACGGCTTCTTCCTGACGACGGCAATCGTCTTCGTGGGCACGGTCGTGTTCTTTCTCTCTCTGTCGGGTGTCCTGTTCCATGTGGCTCGGGCCTTCAGGGGAGGCTATTACCGAGGTCTCAACATGTTCACGGTGCGACAGCTCTCATCCCGGGTGAACACCGTGTCGGTCTCGATGGGCGTCGTGTCCCTCATCCTCTTCCTGGCGATCACGAGCGTGTCGGGCGGCCTGGGGATCTGTGCAGGTCTGAGCGGCGAGGTCGCGCGCAGGGCGCCCTACGATGCCTCGATCGAGCTGTACCAGCGCTCACATGGGGGACAGGATGGGAGGGACGCAGGCTTGCGCCATCAGGACGCCGAGACGTTCCTGGGGAGCCATGGCGTGGACCTCGCCTCGTTCTCCCGGCAGGTCGTCATGGTCTCGCGCTACGACGGCGCCGACGTCGAGGGCGGCGGGGCCCTCACCCTGGGTGCGCTGTCCGACGCCTCGGGGGCATTGGTACAGGGCAGGCAGGTTCCCGGGACCTACCAGGACGACTCGCTCTACCTCGTCGCGGCCTCCGAGTACAATGCCGCGCGGCGTGCGTGCGGCCTGGGGGAGGTCCAGCTGGGCGATGGTGGCTACCTGCTGGCATGTGGCACGGCCTCGGGCGAGGCGCTCGGGGACTTCCTTGACGACGTGATGTCTGCGGGAACACCGCTCAGGCTGGGTGGGCGCACGCTCGTCCCCGTCGCGTCGTCGGTTGACTCGTCTGCTGCGGCGACGCTACGCAACTCGGACTACTCCTATGGCTTCTGCGTCGTGCCCGATGACGTCGTGGCCTCCGTGACGCCAAGCTCCATCTGCGTGAACCTGAACTACTCCGTGCCGGTCGAGGAGGGGGACAGGCGTTTCGAGGATGTCCGGGAAGCCCTGGGCGTGGAGCCGGAGGGGGTGGGCGCCGTTTTCTATTCCACGCGCACGGAGATAGAGAAGAGCTCGCGTGGGACAACCGCCATCATCTCGTACCTGGCCATCTACATAGGCTTCGTGCTCGTGATCGCCTGTGCCGCCATCCTCGCCATCCAACAGCTCTCGGCTGCCTCGGACGCCGCGCCCAGCTATCGTCTGCTCTTCGAGCTCGGTTGCCCGTCCGGCATGGCCATGGGTTCGCTCTTCGCGCAGGTGCTCGCATTCTTCCTGTTGCCGCTTCTGGTGGCCCTGGCGCACAGCGCAGTCGCGCTCTCGCAGGTCATGAAGGTCGTGGCCATGCTGGGGAAGGCGAGCTGGCTTGTCCCCGTGCTCGTCACCGCTATCGCCTTCGTGACCGTGTATGGCTCCTATCTCATGGTCACCTACCTCATGGCGCGTGGGATTGTAGGACAGCGTAGGCTGGGATCCAGGGGTTAGGAGAGGGGGCCCATGTTGCTCGAAATCAAGCTTGCCCTGGGGGGCGTCAGACGCAACCTGAATGACTATTCGGTCTACTTCGCCACGTTCGCGTTCTGTTCCTGCCTGCTCTACACCTATGCCTCATGTCGGGACTACCTCCTGGCGCTGGGGACCGGCTCGGTGTCGCTTGAGGTCTTCACCCAGGCCGCAGACGTCGTGGCACCCCTCGGGGTCTTCTCGGTGGTGGTGTTCTGCTTCTTGGCACGCTATGCCAACCGCTTCCTGGTGCGTCGTCGCAAGGCGGAGCTCGCCATGATGGAGCTCGTCGGCATGGGGAGGGGCTCTGTCGCCTCCGTCCTGCTCATGGAGTGCGCCCTGGTAGCCGCAGGCGCGCTGGTCGTGGGCATCTCCCTCGGCGTCGCCCTCTCTCCCGCCTTTGCCGCGCTCGCCTCATGGGCCTTTGGCCTCGCGTGGAGGCCGGTCGTCGTCGCGTCTGCCGAGGGGGCCTGGTTTGCGACCATGAGCTTCCTGGCCGTGTCGGTTGCCTCCGCCCTGGGCTCCCTTGCGGAGCTCAGACGCACGTCGCTCCTGGACCTCATGCAGGCGCGCCGTGTCTCCGACGCCGCGCACGTGCGCCCGAAGGCCATGGTCGTGCTCGAGCTGCTGGCGGGGCTGGCGCTCCTGGGGAGCGCGTATGGCATCTGCTGGTGGTCGGCCCAGATGTTCATGGCGTTCATGATCCCGGTGGCCATCCTGGCCTGCCTGGGGACCTACCTGCTCCTTCGCGCAGGCGCGTCCATCGTCTCGTCGGCGGTCCGTCGTGCTCGCGGCGTGTACCTGAAGGGGCTTACCTGCTTCGTGGTACGTCAGCTCGAGGCCCACGTGGCAGGCAGCTGTGCCGCGCTCACCAGCGCGAGTGCCCTGCTCGCCGTCGGCGTCTGCGCCCTGGGCCTGGCCGTTGGCATACGTGCCGTTCCCCGAGGCGACAGCGCCCTGGTCAGCGACGCCGACTTCCAGGCGATGGTGGGCACCCTCGTCTACATCGTGCTGTTCTTTGGCGTGGCCTTCGTGGTGTCGGCCGTCGCGGTGCTGGCGCTGCAGCAGATGAGCGAGGTGTCGAAGAGCCGTGGCACCTTCTGCGAGCTGCGACGTCTGGGGGCGGAGGACCGCGAGCTCTCGCGGGCGCTCCTCGCCCAGGTCTGCGTGTACTTCCTCGTGCCCTCCGCCATGGCGACCGTGCATGACCTGTCCGGCTTCGTTGCGGCAGACGGCATCCTGGAGATCTTGGGGGTGCCTGGGGGCAACGTCAACTACGGCGTCGTGCTTGCCACGGTGCTGGCAGCCTTTGCCGCCTACCTTGTCGTGACCTATCGTGCCTGCAGGCGCAGCGTCCTGCCGCGCAGGCCGCGGTCGTCGTGAGGGGTGTCTGACGGCGGGCGGTCGTCGTGATGGCGCCGTGATGGCGCCCGAAGCTTGTGGTGTCGCGGCGTTGCGTCCCGCTGCGGTAGGGTACGTGCGTACCGTTTGGGTATAAGCAGGGCCAGGGGCGCCGTGAGCTGGCCCTGCCCTGTACCCCGACGTTGGGAGTTCCATGCGCGTCCTTTTGGCGGAAGACAACGCGAGCCTCGCACGCGCGACGACGGCGATACTGACCCGCTCGGACTGTGAGGTCCACGTGGCGCACGATGGTGCCGAGGCTCTTCAGATGCTGTGCAACGGCTACTTTGACGTGGCGGTCCTTGACATCATGATGCCGGAGATGGACGGACTCGCGGTGCTGCGCTCGATGCGCTCCGAGGGCAACACCACCCCCACCATCCTCCTTACCGCAAAGACCCAGGTGGACGACAGGGTCCTCGGCCTCGACCTCGGGGCGGACGACTACATCTCCAAGCCCTTCGATGCGCGCGAGCTCGTGGCACGCGTGCGTGCCGCCGCGCGCCCCCGCTCCGGGGCATCCTCCGTCGTGCGCTGTGGTGACCTCTGCATCGAGACGGATGCGGCACGGCTCTCGACCGAGCGGGGGGCGCTGAGGGTCGATCCTCACGAGGCCGCCATGGTGGCGGCGCTCGCGAACGCCGGTGGCACGCCGGTTGCCGCGTCCTGGCTCGTAGATCACATCTGGGACGGAGAGGCGCTGTCGGGGACGGTGGAGCTCTATGCACGTCTCCTCAACGCCAAGCTCGAGGCGCTCGGCTCGTCTCTGCGCGTCGAGGGGGCGGAGGGGGATGGTTGGAGGTTGGTGAGCGCCGATGGAGATGGAGCGCAGGCTTAGGGCACAGCTCACCGCGTCGGTCGCTGCGGCGCTCTTCGTCATGCTGGCCTTCATCATCGTCTCGTCCACGTTCCTCAGGCGGCAGCAGCTCGACGCGACAGCCGACGCCGTCCTCGACATCGTCCTCGATTACGACGGCAGCGTGCCGTCCGGCTATGTGAGCCTGCCCTCCACCGGCAGCGCGAGCATCAATGACATCCTCGGCGCGCAGTTCTTCGTGGCCAGCATCGACCCCTCGGGTTCCGTCACCGGCGTGAACCTCGACGGCATCGGCCTGCTGGACGGGGACACGGCCCTGCGCCTTGCCCAGGAGGTCTACCGGCGCGCCGGCCCGGACTCGGGGAGCATAGAAGGCTACCGCTACCGCATCCGACATGGCTCGGACGGGTCGATGACCGTGGCGTTTCTCGACCGGACCAGCCAGAGTGACACCCTACGCTACAGCACGCTCGCCATCTCGTGGATATCGCTTGCGGTCATGGTGGGCACCACCCTCGTCTTTGCCCTGCTCTCTCGGCGCATCGTTGCGCCCATCGTCCGCTCGCAGGTGGCTCAGCGGCAGTTCGTGGTCGATGCCGGGCACGACCTCAGGACGCCCGTCTCGATCATCTCCGCCGACGCAGACATCCTGGCCATGGACATCGGCGAGGACAACGAGTGGCTGCTCGACATCAAGCGCCAGGTTGCCGTCATGAGCGAGCTCACCGAGAGCCTCATCGTCCTCTCCCGCGCGTCGGCCGCCATCGCGCGCGATGATGTCGTGGATATCGGCGAGCTGGTCGGCGAGCAGGTGTCCTCCTTCCGCTCGCGGGCGCTCCTCGAGGGCCACGAACTCGAGCTGGGGCGCATGGATGGCGCATGGGTCCGTGGAAACCGACAGTACCTCGCGCGCATGGTGGGGTCCCTTCTCGACAACGCGCTCAAGTACTCTTCCGTCGGCGCGGCCATCTCGGTGCGCGTCGAGCGCCATGTGCGTCAAGTCGAGGTCTCGGTCTCCAACGCGGTCGACGACGCCGACCCCGCCGATGTCCGTCGTTGGTTCGACCGTTTCTACCAGTCCGACAGGTCGCGCGACCACCACGTCGGTGGCTTTGGCATCGGTCTCGCGATGGTCCGTGCGGTTGCGGAGGCGCACGGGGGCAGGGCCCGCGCGTCCGTCTCGTCCGACCATCGCAGGGTGACCATGACCGTGTCGATGCCGCTGCCCGTGAGGAAGGGGAACCGCCCATGACGGAATGCCAGACGAATGACATACGCCGCATGCCAGGGACAGCCTCGCACGCCGTGCCAGGCATCGCACCAGAGGTCACGCCAGGGCCCGTGCCGGGAGCCGCACCGTCGCCCGAGGCCTACTACGGCGAGCGCTATGCGACGCTCCTTGCCGCGCGTCAGCAGATGGACGACCTCATCGAGGAGTTCTCCCGCTCACGCAGCGAATCCGACGACCTGAAGCCCGTGGTCTATCACACGTCGCGAGTCAAGTCCCCCGCGAGCCTGATGGAGAAGATCGCGCGCAAGGGGTCCTGCGGCACCACCTTCGACGACGCGCTCTCCGTGGGCATCAACGACATCGTGGGCCTACGTGTGAACTGCGCCTTCGTGGACGACGTGTACGCCACCGCCGCCTGGGTCCGCTCCCGCGACGAGGTGGAGGTCCTGAACGAGAAGGACTACATCGCCCATCCCAAACCGAACGGCTATAGGAGCCTCCACCTCATCGTGCGACTCCACAGGGGCGCCGCTGCGCTGCTGCCCGCCGTCGAGATCCAGCTGCGGACCATCGCCACGGACTTCTGGGCGACCCTCGAGCACAAGATCAAGTACAAGAAGACCATCGAGAACCCCGAGCTCATGCAGGCCGAGCTCAAGCGCTGTGCGGACGAGATCGCCGCCGTTGACCTCTCCATGCAGGCCATCCGTAACGTGATTCGCGACGCTGGCTGACATATGGGTCCGGCCGCACCGAACAAACGTGGACGCGTGCCTCTCGGATGAGCCCTAGAATGGGCGGGTGCGGGTGCCGGGCACCTCCCAGAGCTGGATGTAACAAATAGTGCCGCTATGTGTGTTTTCGGAAGCCAAGCATGCTCTCTCTGGGGGACCTCCTTTCCAAGAGGGTACATAGCTTCTGAGAAGCAGCAGGTAGATGCCCTGATGCTGTTGCCATGTCCCACGAGGGGTCGGTTGTGCTGCAGTGAGGGTGCTTTTCCTGTTTGCCCAAACACACATAACGGCACTATTTGTTACATCCGGTTTGCCTGTGTCCGGTTTGCCTGCGTCCAACTTGGTCGCATGCCCCAGTCTGGTTGCAGCAAACCGAGATGGACAAACCGTCGAACGGAGGCACTCCATGGGCACGCCAAGGGAAACCATACCCGAGAAGAGCGCACCTGCCATGTTTGACCAGGTGTTCGAGGACATTCGAAACGACGAGCAGAACGCGGCCTATACGGCTGCGGGCATCGACCCTCTCTACTCGGCGTCCGCGAGCGCGCGGATCGTTATCATCGGGCAGGCTCCGGGACGCGTTGCCCAGGACACGCGCGTTCCCTGGAACGACCGGAGCGGCGATCGCCTGCGCGAGTGGCTGGGCATGGACCGTGACACATTCTACGATCCAAGCAAGGTTGCCATCATCCCCATGGACTTCTACTTCCCGGGTACGGGCAAGTCGGGTGACCTGCCGCCGCGCAAGGGCTTCGCCGAGAAGTGGCATCCCATTCTGCTGCAGATGATGCCCCAGGTCGAACTCACCGTCCTCGTCGGGAGCTACGCGGTCCACCATTACCTGGGCCTCAAGTCGTCGGTCAGCCTGACGTCAGTCGTGCAGGATTACCGCAGCTACCTGCCCGCGCGCTTCCCGCTGGTCCATCCGTCCCCACGCAACCAGATTTGGATGCGCAACAACCCCTGGTTCGCGGAGGAGGTCCTGCCGGACCTACGCGCCACGGTCGCGCGGATCCTGCGACATGCGAGCTAGCCTTCCCTAGAAGCCGGCGTATATCAGCTCGGCGGGGGAGTTGAAGCCCGAGAGGAACACGAACCATGCCAGGAGCAGCGCCATCGCGACGACCGCAACGACAGAGGCGCCCACTACCAGGGCCGGGTGCCCCTCCCCCTGGGAGAGGAGCCATCTCTTGCCATCCGCAAGCGGCGTGAACCCCACGCTCGTCTCGCGTGGCCCACTCGTCACCCTCATTGGTTCACCTGCGCGTTCTGCATGGTGGTCAGCCCCTCGCCCGTCACGTCGCCAAAGCCCCAACCACCCAGGAAGTCGTCGTCCCGTCCGTTGAGGTAGTGGTAGATGGCCCGCTCGATACGCACCCAGCCGCGCCATCCGGGGTGCACGGTGTCACAGAAGAAGTAGCGCTCGTACTCGCAGGTGTGGAAGTCTGCGTAGGTTGCCTCGTGCTCGTGGCATATCCGCCGCACCCGATCGTACCAGACGTCGCGCACGTCAGACGGGACGCCCACGTAGTCGTACCAGGCACCGTGCATCGGCTGCATGACCACCAGGACGTCCATGCCGCACACGCGCAGGACATCCAGCGTGCAGGCGAAGTCGGCATACTCGCTGTCGGCCTGGTCGAAGCTCTGGTCGAGCTCGGGCTTGTAGATATGGTTCTTGGCCCAGTAGTCGTCGTGGACGCCCAGCTCGTTGTTGGTGCAGGCTGCCGCACCATCGAGGTCGGCCTGTTCCATGAGTGCGTCCCAGTCGGGCTCTCCGGTGGCAGTCCCGGACATGCGGATGGCGCTCTTGCTGGGCGCACCCGCTATGACCTGCGGGAGCTTGGTGCGCAGCCTCACGGTCTGGGCCTCGTGCAGCTGCAGGTCGTTGATGGCGTCGAGGGGGCCGTCCTGGTCGGCCGCCGCCAGGAGGCTCGAGTCCACGCCCAAGGCGCCGGCACGCTTGCGCACGTAGCCGTGCAGCTCGTCGGGGATGTCGCCGTTGCGGCAGAAGGCACGGAACAGCTCGTAGGAGAACTTGGTGCTGAACCTGTTGTCACGGTCGCCCCCACGGAAGAACCACTGGGGGGAGAGGAACACCATGCACTGCCGCCGCTTGGTGCGACTTGCGTAGGCGCCTGCGGCGATGGTCTGCCAGAGGGACTGGTCGTAGGCCTCCCCGATGTAGGTCAGGTCGATGCCGCAGTTGCTCTCGCCGAAGACGGCCTGCGGGCACTGCGCCACGAGATTCTTGGAGATGTAGAACTCCGACGATCCCAGCGAGAGCCGCCCCACGTCGGACATGTTGGCGAGCGTCCAGTCCACGGCGTCGAACTTGGTGCCGTCCACCACGTAGTCGTAGAGGCGCGAACCGTCTGCGACCTCGTCGAGCCGCTGGGGGATCAGCAGCCGGTCGGCCGCGACGAGCCCGGCCCCCACCGCAACGAGGCTGCCTGCGGTCGCGGCAAGGAATGCCTTGCGCGAAAGGGCGCGTTGGGGCCTGGTCCCCTCGCGTGCGCTAGGCAAGGCGCTTCTCCACCTGGGAGACGATGAGGTGGGCGGTGTTCATCTCCTCGCGGGGGACCTCGGTCGGGGCGATCGTGACCCCCAGCTCGTCCTCGATGGCGAGGAGCAGCTCGACGGCACCCATGGAATCGAGATAGCCATACTCGAAGAGGTCGTCGTCAAGGTGCTCCCGGACCTCCTCGTCATCGGCGATCTCTACGAGCATGTCGAGGATGCGGTCGGTGAGCTCCTCATGCGAGAGCGTGGGCGTGGACATGTCAGTTTCCTTTCACGAGAAGAGATACCTGTCCGGAGAACAGGGCGAAGCCCAGGAACACGAGCTGCATCGTGACGAGCCACGAACAGGTGCGGTACCAGGTCTGGTGGCGGTGACGCTTGTAGAAGCCCGTCCGCTCCCATCCCTGCTCGGCCGCCAGGAGGATGCCGTGATAGAGGCCATAGAGAAGGTAGTTGGCCGTGAGGCCATGCCATGCACCCATCACGAGCATGTCGGTGACCAGGGCCAGTTGCGAGGTGCGCAGGCGTCCCTTCACGACCTTGTGGCGCATCAGCGTGCGCACCAGACGCATGAACACGAAGTCGCGCAGCCACGTGGAGAGCGTGATGTGCCAACGGTTCCAGAAGTCGGTGACGCTCGTGGCCAGGAAGGGTGCGCGAAAGTTTCGCGGCGTGCGGATGCCGAGGGCATAGCTTACCCCCAGGGCCATGAGCGAGTAGCCGGCGAAGTCGAAGAACAGGTAGAGACCGTAGGCGTAGCAGACCTTCATCTGGATGAGAAGCTTCCAAAGCCCGTCTCCCTGGACGCTGTCCCAGGTGACGGGGATGTAGTAGCGCTTGGCGACGGCGGCCAGGACCACCTTGTAGACCATGCCGAGCATGACCAGAAGGATGCCCCTTCCCAGCATGCCTGCGTACTCGTCCGAGTCGGGGACCCTGTCCAGGTCCTTCTGGAAGCGGCGACTGCGGTCGATGGGACCGCTCACGAAGGTGGGGAAGAACGCCATGAAGTACAGGTAGTCCAGGGGACGCATGCTCCCGATGAGACCGTCGTGGGCCTCTATCAGCACCTGCACGGCCCGAAACGTCAAATACGAGATGCCGACGAAGCCAAACAGGTTCCCGCCGAAGGCCCCGCTCACCTTGCAGGCCACCAGGGGAACCAACACGCAGGCGAGTGAGACGGCAAAGCGTCTGCCGCTTCTGGGATCGCGGAGGAGCCACTGCGTGCCGACTGTGGCGACCGCGAGGTAGCATGCTGCGTAGGCGGCCTGGACCGGTGTCTTGCAGAAGAGGCAGGCCAACATCAGGAGCGAGACGACCAGACCGTAGCGCCCCAGCGGCCTCTCTCGCAGGCCCAGGAAGGCCGCCCCGCACATGATGGGGACCAAAAGGACGAAGAAGCTCGTGTCGGAGTAGAAGGACATGGGGTGCTCTGCGCTCCTAGCTTGCCATCAGCTGCTTGCGATCGATCTTTGCGTTGCTGGTGAGGGGCATCCTCTCGAGGAGCCTCACCGAGCGGGGGACCATGTAGGACGGGATGCACCGGCCCAGGCGCTCACGGATGGCACGGGGCGTCTCGTTGGCGCCTGCGTCCTCGTGGTCCAGGACGACAAACGCCCTGAGCGCGCTGGCACGGCCCTCGCGCATGACGGGCACGACGGCGGCGCACTTGATGCCCGCAAGCGCCGAGAGGTGGTTCTCGACGTCACCCAGCTCGATGCGAAAGCCGTTGACCTTCACGAGCGAGCCCATGCGGCCCTCGTAGTGCAGCATCCCGCTCTCGTCCAGATGTCCGATGTCACCCGTGCGGAACGTGCGGACGTGCCTGCCGTCAGCGAGGGTGGCCTCGCCAAAGGCGAACGCGCTCTTCTCGGCGTCGTTGAAGTAGCCCTTGGCCACGGTGTCGCCAGAGATCACGATCTCGCCGGACTCCCCGGCCCGGCACTCTTCGATGAAGGCCCCCTCGGGGGCGGCGGAGCGCATGACGTGGAGCTCGGTGCCGGGGCGCGGTCTGCCGACGGGCAGGGCGCAGGGGTTGGCGAGCATCCCATCGTCTATCTCGCAGTAGGTGACGGCGACCGTGGACTCGGTGGGGCCGTAGGTGTTCGCGACGCGCGCCTGGGGAAAGCGCTCGCGCAGGTTCGATGCCGTGCGGTGTGTCAGCGTGTCCCCGCAGAACAGGAAGAGGCACAGCTGGGGGAGGAGGTCGTGACCGAACGAGCCGTCGACGAGGCAGAGGTCCGCAAACGGCGGGGTCGAGACCCAGACGTCGGCCCTTGAGTCGGCGAGTTCGCGGAAGAGCAGGCCGTAGTCGTGCGCCGCCTCTCTCGAGAGGGCGTAGAGGCAGCCGCCGGTGGCAAGGGCGCCTACGAGTTCGAACTCAGAGAGGTCGAAGGAGTAGGGGGCCTGGTCCAGGAAGGTCCTGCCGCCGTCGCGCACGACGGGGAAGGTCTCCATCCACCCCATGAAGTTGTCGACGTCCCCGGCGCTGACCTCAATGCCCTTGGGACGTCCGGTGGATCCCGAGGTGAAGATGATGTACTGCGTCTCCTCGCCCGAGACCCACGAGGAGCGCTCCCCTTCTGCGAGCTGCGGTGCCGTGGGCGCCACGGACTCAGGGGAGCGGGACTTGTCGCAGGCCGTGGGATCGCAGACGGCCTTGGCATCGATGGCACCGGTCAGGTCGATGCCCGCGTCGAGGGCGCTCGCGTCGGCGCTGACCACGACCGTGGGCCGTGCGGCGTCCGCGCGCCCTGCCGCCAACTGCTCGGCGATGTCATTGACGCGCTTGGCGGGCGTGGCGTCATCGATGGGCACATAGGCGTGGCCGGAGCGCAGGCAGGCGAGGAAGGATGCCACGGTGAGGGCGGACTTGGGGCCCAGGACCATGATGGGGGAGCGATCGTCGCACGCCGTGGAGATGGCCGCGACGAGCCTCGTGGAGAGGTCCCAGAGCTGGGAGTAGCTGGTGGGCTCCTCACCCAGGGAGCGAAACGCCGGCGTGTCGGGGCGTGCGATGGCGTGCCACCAGACCTTGCCGAGCAGGCCGTTGCCCCTCTCGTCACATCCCATGCTGGCTGCGCCACGCGACGCGCCCCCCGCGACATCGCCCGTCGCAAGACCGTCTGCCATGGGCCTGTCTGCCACGGAGCCCGCCGTGACGTTGATCTTCGTCCGCATCGTGTCTACCTGCATCATGTTCCCCTCCTCGCGTTTTGTCGTGTGGCCACAAAGGTAGGGGACGTTCCTAAAGCGAACCTTTGGTCGGGGGCCGTCGTCGTGCAACCCCTGCGATGGCGCTACGATAGCTGCGGGAAACAGGAGGTACGCATGGAAGCGAAACGGCTGCTGCTCGCGGATGACGAGAGGGAGCTCTCGCAGGCCCTGGTGGCGATTCTCAGGCACGCAGGCTACGAGGTGGATGCCTCCCCCGACGGGGAGGATGCCCTCTACAAGCTGAACGTCAACGGCTACGACCTGGTCATCCTGGACATCATGATGCCCAAGGTCGATGGCCTGACGGTGCTCCGCACCCTGCGCGAGGAGGGGGACGAGGTTCCCGTGCTGCTGCTCACGGCCCGTGCCGAGATAGACGACCGCGTGTGTGGGCTCGATGCCGGTGCCAATGACTATCTTGTGAAGCCGTTCGCGGCCAAGGAGCTGCTGGCCCGCATCCGTGTGCTCACCCGGACGAGCCCGGGGGCGGTGCGCTCGCCCCCCTCGTTTGGCGACCTTGCTGTGGACGAGGAGAACTCGCGTCTGACCTGCGGCGGCGACTCCGTCTCCCTGACGGCCACCGAACTCAGGATCATGCGTCTTCTTGTGGAGCGCGGCGATGGCCTCACGACGGTCGAGCAGATCCGTCGTGACGTGTGGGGCCTGCTCTCGGACACCGAGCAGAGTGCCGTGTGGGTGAACGTCTCCAACCTGCGTAAGAAGCTGCGGCGCGTGGGCTCTCGGGTGCGCATCGCTGCCGCTCGGGGGCTGGGGTACCGTCTGGAGCTCGCGGATGAGTAGGGGGCGGTTGGCGGCCCTGCTGCGCGGGCAGACCTCGAGCACCATCCGCAGGATGCGCCTGAAGCTGGTCGCGACGGCCATGGGCGCGACGACGCTGGTGCTCGCGATGGTCATCGTAGGCATGGACGTGCTGAGCTGGCATGACCTCTGTGATCGTGTGGACGGCGTGGTCGATTTGATCGAGGAGGCAGGGGGCGCCCTGGGCAATCTCGACGTGAGCGATGACTCGCAGCTGCTCCCGCGAGGCATAGCCTGGGAGGCCCTGCAGGAGGTCCCCTATGACGCGCGCTACTTCACGGTGACCTTCGATGGCGGCGGGGAGACGCTCGACTCCAACCTCAGCAGCATCGCGTCGGTGGATGAGCCGGCGGCTCGTGCTAAGGCGCGCGACGTGTTCCTCTCGGGCGCGACAGAGGGCTTCGACGGCGACTACCGCTTTCGCGTGGTGCCCACGGACCAGGGAAGCATGGTCATCTTCCTCTATTGCTACGATGACCTGAACTACTTCCATGCGTTCTTGAGGGCGAGCGTCATCATGGGACTCCTGGGCTTGGCCGCCTTCGCCGCAATCGTGGTGCCGTTCGCCATCTCGGCGGCGAGGCCGGTGGAGGAGGCGCAGGAACGCCAACGTCGCTTTGTGACCGATGCGAGCCACGAGTTGCGCACGCCCATTTCCATCATCGGCTCGGCTACGGACGTGATCGAGATAGAGTCCGGCGAGAGCGAGTGGACGCAGAGCATCCACAACCAGACGAGGCGTTTGGAGGACCTCACCAACAAGCTGGTCGCCTTGGCGAAGGCCGACGAGGGGGGCCGTTCGCTCTCCCTGACCGATATGGACGTCTCGACCGTCGCGCTGGGCCTGGCGGAGGACTTCGAGTCCGTCTCGCAGACTCAGGGCAAGCCCATGAGCTGCGACATCGCCCGGGGTGCGCATTGTCTGGCCGACGCCTCCATGGTCGAGCAGACCATCTCGATCCTTCTGGACAACGCCTTCAAGCACTCATGCGAGGGCGCGAGCGTGCGCTTCGAGCTGTCTGCCGTGGGGGGGCGCGGTATGGGCGACGCAATTGGCGCAAGTGGCGCAGACGATAGCATGGGTGACACGGGTGGCGTGGGCGGTTTACGAGCTGTGGGCGCGCCGGCACGCGAGCGTGATGTGGGCCATGTGCGCCTGGCGGTGAGCAACGACGTCGAAGGGATGGCCGCAGGTCCGCATCCCGAGCTCTTCGGGAGGTTCTATCGCACCGATGAGTCACGCAGGTACTCTGGTGGGCATGGCATCGGGCTTGCCGTGGTGAGGGCCGTCGCCGAGGCGCACGGTGGCAGCGCGAACGCCCATTGCGACGGGCGGCGCCTGACGGTCGAGGTGAGGATCTGAGGGCCTTTCGCTAACGCCTCGAGACGGCGCAGTATCGAAATGCGTCTGGGTGGTGACGCACCTGGGTGAACTCGAACATCAGCCCCTCGGAGCTGAAGGTCTGGCTCTCGATGATGGCCACGCAGTTGTAGGGGGAGAGGTTCAGATACGCAAAGTCATCCTCGTTTGCAAGTTCGACCGTTATCTGACGCTTGCTGGTGAGGATCTTGGTGTTGAGCCTCTCTTCGATGTAGCTGTAGACGGAGCTCTGCGCAATCTCTGGCGTGAGGTCGGGGATGCTCTCGCGGAGGAAGTAGTTGATGTCCACCTGACAGGTGAAGCCATCAAGGCTTCGGGTCCTCACCACGCGGTAGAGCTTGGACCCCTTTGCAAAGCCCGTGTACCTGGAAAGCCCCGAGCCGCATACGAGCTGCTCGAACTCCCGCACTACGGTATGCGGGGCCATGCCGTTGCGCTCCGCATACTCCTCGAACGAGTAGAGGCCTTCCAGAGATCCGATGATGTCCCGGTCGGTCGAGCGCCAGATCACGCGAACGCCCTTCCCGTGGATGGGCTGCACGAGGCCTTCGTCTGCCAGGATGGACAGGGCGCGCCTGACAGTGTTCCTAGAGCAGGAGTAGGCAGCCACCAAATCGTTCTCGGAGGGTATGAAGGACTGGTACGGGAATTCCCCGTTCTTGATCTTTTTCTCCAGGTCCAGGTAGATTGCCTCGAAAAGTGCCTTTGTCATCGGAATTTGCTTCCCTTTGGTAAGCATGGCGACGGGGCCACGTCATGCACACGGGGCCAGAGCCGATTGCAAACTCAAAACTCCACTTATTCTATAGGTTTCGTGCGGACTGGGGGGGCTCGGGGTCGAGGCACGGAACGCTTTACATGAAGACAACAGGTTCTCACGCAATCGGACCAGAGGAACAGGATTCAGAAGAGCGGAAACTTGTTTAAATAACCCACGCCCATACGTGATATACTTGTTCATACAAGTTATCTGAGCACTTCTTTGTCATGTGGGTCGCATCAGGCTGCACAGAGAGAGGACAGAGCAATGATGCAGAAGATCCAGAAGTTTGGCGGTGCGATGTTCACCCCAGTCCTGCTGTTCGCCTTCGCGGGCATCGTTGTGGGGCTGGGAACCCTGTTCACCACAGAGGTGATCATGGGTCCGATCGCTGCAGAGGGAACCCTTTGGTACAACGTGTGGAATGTGGTGCTCTCGGGTGGCTGGACCGTGTTCAACCAGCTTCCTCTCCTGTTCGCGATTGCCCTGCCCATTGGTCTCGCGCGCAAGCAGAGCGGTCGCTGCTGCATGGAGGTGCTCGTCTCGTACCTCACCTTCAACTACTTCGTGAACGCCATTCTGAGCGCATGGGGCCCGCAGCTGGGCGTTGACTTCACCGCGGAGGTCGGCAACGCGTCTGGCCTGGCCATGATCGGTGGCATCAAGACCCTCGACATGGGCATGGTCGGCGCCCTCCTCATCTCTGGCGTCGTCATCGCCCTGCACAATAGGTTCTTCGATACGGAGCTTCCCGAATGGCTCGGCGTGTTCTCCGGTTCCACGTTCGTCTATATGGTCGCGTTCTTCGTGATGATCCCCTGTGCGATCGCCGCCGTCCTCGTCTGGCCCAAGGTCCAGGTCGGCATGCATGTGTTCCAGGGCCTCATCATGAGTGCGGGGACGCTTGGCGTCACGATCTTCGTCTTCCTCGAGCGCCTGCTCATCCCGTTCGGCCTCCATCACCTGCTGTACGCGCCGTTCTACTACGATAACGTCGCCGTCAACGGCGGCATCTACGCGGCCTGGGCAAGGGCCCTCCCCGATCTTGCCGCCTCGACGGAGTCCCTCAAGTCCCTCGCGCCCTGGGGCGCCATCACGGCCACTGGCTGGTCGAAGGTCTTCGGCGTCCCCGGCATAGCGGCGGCCTTCTACGCGACCGCACGGAAGGAAAACCGCAAGAAGCTCCTTGCGCTGCTGGTTCCCATCACCATCACCGCCGTCCTCTGCGGCGTGACCGAGCCCATCGAGTTCACCTTCCTCTTTGTCGCACCTCCCCTGTTCGTCGTCCATGCCGCGCTGGCGGCCCTGCTCTCGACGTGCATGAACCTTGTGGGAGTGGTTGGCGTCTTCTCGGGTGGCCTGATCGAGATGTCATCGTTCAACTTCATCCCGTTGGGCGCGTCGCATGGCCTGACCTACCTCATGATCATCCCTGTGGGCCTCGCGTTCACCGCAATCTACTTCTTCGTGTTCCGCTTCCTCATCCTCAAGTTCAACTTCATGACCCCCGGTCGCGAGGAGGACGAGGAGATCAAGTTCGGCTCGAAGAAGGAGTTCCGCAAGGCGCACGGCATGGCGCAGTCTGTCAGCTCGGAGGACCCGGACGACCGTCCGGCGATTGACGAGGGCGACCCGAAGGCGGTCCTGGCCGCCAACATCCTCGACCTGCTCGGTGGGGCTGACAACATCGTGGACGTCACCAACTGCGTGACGCGCCTTCGCGTCAATGTCAAGGATGAGACGAAGGTGGCGGATGACAAGGACTTCAAGTCCATCGGCACCATGGGAGTCTCCAAGAACGGCAAGGCGATGCAGGTCATCATCGGCCTTACCGTGACGCAGGTTCGCGAACGGTTCGATAAGCTCCTGGGGAACGAGTAGGGCGCGACGAATCGCGCAGCAACTGACATGCCGCCGAGGGCCCCGCATCTCCATCTGCGGACCTCGGCGGCCGCTTCTTGAGTTGCATGCCTTGAGTTGCATGCCCTAACCTCCATAATGACAACTCGAAGAGAGAGAGGGGACCCATGTCATCATCAGGAAAGGCGACGGTGTTCTTCGATGTCGACGGGACGCTTGGCTGGACGGATCCCAGCAAGCGGGATGCGATGCCAGAGTGGGAGAGGGGACTCTCGCCGACGCCGAGCGATCGGGTCGCCGAAGCGATCAGGGCCCTCGTCGCCCGTGGCAACCACGCCTTCTTGTGTACCGGAAGGTCCCCCGAGGGCATTCACCCTGACCTCGCGGCCCTGCCGTTCAGCGGGATGGTTGCGCTTGCGGGGGCCTACGTCACCCTTGGCGCCGAGGTCCTGAGGGACTGCCCCATCCCCCCCGACCTTCTCGACCGCATCGACGAGGTGCTGGTGGCGGGCGGCTACGGCGTGCTGATCGAGTCTGCGCACGGTGCGGTTGAGGCGCGCGGCGGGGCCTTGGGCAAGCGCCTCGGGACCCCGGAGACGATGGCGGAGGCGGTCCGGCAGATTTCGGATGGGTGCGCCTACAAGCTGGTGATACGGACCACCGCGGCAGACGGCCTGGTTTCTGACCCCGAGATCGGCCCGCTGCTGGTCGCGAGCCGGCTGGAGATGGGCAACTCGGAGGTCGGGCTTGCCTGCAACACAAAGAAGGCCGGCATAGAGGCCGTGACGGAGCGCCTTGGCGACGACGTTGGCACGACGTATGGCTTCGGGGACTCCGAGAACGACCTCACGCTGTTCTCCGAGGTCGATGTAAGCATAGCGATGGGGAATGCGATTCCCAAGGTGAAGGTTGTTGCGGACTATGTCACGGACTCGGTCTCCTGTGACGGCGTCGCCACTGGCCTCGAGCACTTCCATCTCGCCTGAGGCCGTCGGTGCCGTCTGGGCTCGAGGACAGTGTGCTCACCCGGGTCGGCTCCATGAGAAGGGTTTACGGCAGACTCCGATGGCGCGAAGGCCGTATCTTGTGTCATGATGCTTCTGGCCGTGGCCGTATCAGGATTATGCATATGCCCTGAGAGACCATGCATGGGCCATGCTGCACGCGCAGACAACCACTCACGCCCTCGGTTAAGGAGATATGCAATGGCGACGGAAGACGAGAAGGACCCCATTCAGCCCAGTGTGGGCGGACTTGCCGAACCCGCGCCGTCCGGCAGCCCTGACGCAGCCTCCGCACCGGTGCCGCCTGCGGAGGCGGCACCAAGTGCGGGTGCGCCGGAGGCACCCGTGCAGGGTGCAAGGACCTCGGGCGCGCCGGTGCCACCAGCCGGCGCCACGGCCTCGGGTGTCCCCGTTCCCCCGGAGGGGGCGCCGGCCTCTACCGCATCCGCGTCCCCAGCGGCGCCCGCAGCCCCGTCAGATCCCGGATCCCCGTCTGCGCCCACCACCGCCAGGACGCAGGCCATGCCTGCCCCCGCAAGCCCCGTTCCCCGGCCTGTCGCAACCCCCGGCGCACCTCAGGCTCCACAGCCTGCCAAGAGGGGGGCGAACAAGAAGGTCGTGGCCATCGCCATCGCAGTGGCCGTCATCGTGGTTGTCATCGCCACGTTCTTCTCCCTGAGGGGGCAGGCGGCCCAGGCCGCCCGCCTGAGCATCGGGACGGCGGGGTCCGACCTCGTCTCCGCTGACGGCGAGCTTGTGGAGATCGACCTCTACACAGGCCTCGACTACGCCTCCCTGTCCCTGAGCAGCACGTCGGACCCCGAGGACGTGTTCTCCTCTGCGGGTGGTTATCTGGACAAGGCACAGTCCGCACTTAACGAGGCAAAGTCGCGGGAGTGGGCACTGGATGGCGGCGACAGGAACGCGATCGATGCGCTGCAGGCCTCGATAGACGCGCGTTGGGACATGATCGACACGGGCAAGGCAGTCGTGGATGCCATGAGCGACACGTATGCCGCAAGCCGCGCGCTTGTCGGCTACTATTCCGATCTCATGTCCTTCTGGGACAGCACCAATGATGTCGTGGACACGCTCAACGCCAGTAACGACATCAACGCCATCGACACCTCGACGCTTGCGGACCAGGTCGCACAGGCCCAGCAGTGTGCACGTGATCTGGCCGATGGTGTCAAGACGGCCAAAGAGACCGTTCCCGACGCCGACCTCTCCGCCTTCCAGGCCGTCGTGGACAAGTGCTCGAGCCTGGCCGATCTGCTGGGTCAGATCTCGACGGCCACGGCATCGAGGGATGCCGGCGCGTTCAACTCGTTGTCCGAGACGTATAACGCGACCAAGGACGAGGCCATCGCCGCCATGAATGCCGTACCTACCATCGATGGCATCGCAGACCTTTTGGTGACGGATCAGGACAAGGAGCTTGCGGAGGCCTATCAGGAGGCGCGTAACGCAGCGGTGGACGCGCTCAAGCCGTTGGACCTCTACATGGGCACAGACCTGAGCGACCTTACGGAGCGCTCGGCACTTCTCGACTAGCGCTCGAGAGACCTCGACTGTTGAGGCCGTGGCCACGTGAGTCACGCACCACGTGAGTCACGCATATAGAAGGGGACGGACCGCTCATGTGATCCGCCCCCTTCGCCGGGCAACGCGAGCTTCGCAGGCGCGCTGCCCGGGGCTTGCCACCTGGCTACCGTTTGGGAAGGCGGTCAGTCGCCCTTCTCGATCCGAGCGTCCGCAGGGCGGGCCCCCTGCGCCTGCCGCGTCGTCGACGTCGCATCCTCCCGTACGTCGCCTGACGCGTCTGGTGACGTTGCGGGCCGCTCGCCGTGCCGGCCCAGGGCGTCCGCGACCTTGCCCAGGGCGGCGCCGTCGATGCTCACGTTGCGGTTGACCTTGGCGTCGTAGGTGTCGGCGCGCATGACGTCGGCCAGGTCGACGCCGGTCACGCTCTTGACCATGTCGAACGCCGCCTTGATGGACTGGGGTGCCATGGAGGTCACGCCTGCCGCCGGCGAGCCCTCGCCGTCCGCGCCACCTACGGTCGAGTAGATGTTGATGGCGTCGATCCCCTCGATGGGCTTCGACGCCGCGGCGATGATGTCGGGCAGGACGCCGATGATCTGCTGAGCCAGGGCCGCCTGGCCGTACTTGCGCAGGGCCTCGGCCTTCTTGTCCATGGCCTCGGCCTCGGCCAGGCCCTTGGCCTTCGCCGCCTCAGCCTCGGCCAGGCCCTTGACCTTTGCCGCCTCTGCCTCTGCCTCGCCCCTAGCACGCACCGCATCCGCCTCGCCCTGGCCACGCACGCGGGTTGCCTCTGCATCCGCCACAGCCTGTGCCTTGATCTGCTCCGCCTTCTTCTGGGCGGTATAGAGCTCGGCCTCCGCCTGGCGCTGGCGCTGGGCAAGGTCTGCCTGGGCACGCTGCTCGACGGCATAGCGGTCGGCATCCGCTTGCTTCCTGACCGTGGCGTCAAGCTCCTGCTCCCTGACGGAGACCTCCTTCGACTTGAGCTCGGCCTCGCGATCCGCCCTGGCGATCTCGGCGTTGACCTGCTCGGTATTGATGGCCTTCTGCTGCCTCTGGGCCTCGATGCCCTTGGCGGCGTCCGCCTTGGCGGCTGCGGTGTCAGCCTCGGTCTTGAGCGAGGCTTGCTTCAGGGCGAGGGCGTTGTTCTGCTCGGCGATGGCGGTCTCTGATGCGATGCGGGCGTCGTTGGCGATCTTGTTGGCCTCCGCCTGCGCGACGGCGATCTCCTTCTCGGCGTTGGCCTTGGAGATCTGGGCGTTCTGCTGGATGGCGACCGTGTTGGCGATGCCCAGGTTCTCGATGACGCCGATGCCGTCGTCATCGATGTTCTGTATGTTGAACGAGACGATGTCCAGGCCCATGCGCTGCATGTCGGTCATCGCGTTTTCCTGCACCTTGGCGGCGAAGGTCTTGCGGTCGTTCATGATCTCGGTCAGGCGCATGCCGCCGATGATCTCGCGCAGGTTGCCCTCAAGGACGTTGACCACCATCGCGTTGATGTAGTCGGAGTCGCGGTTGAGGAAGTTCTCGGCCGCCTTTGCCAGGCCCTCGTCGGTGTTGGAGATCTTCACCACGGCCACGGAGTCGACCATGATGTTGATGTAGTCCAGCGTGGGGATGGTCTTGGTGGTCTTGACGTCGACGGAGAGCATCCTGAGCGAGAGGCGGTCCACGCGCTGCAGGAAGGGGATGCGGATGCCCGACTTGCCGATGAGGTAGCGTGGGCGCTTGCCACCGCCGGAGATGATGTAGGCCTGGTCAGGTGGTGCCTTGACGTAACCCGAGGCGATGATGACAAGCACGACGATCACCACCGCCGCGATGAGGGCGTAGCGAATGATGTCCATGGGCGGACCTCCTCGTTCATCTCGTGGATGACTTCTGGGACAAGCTGAATGATAGCGGATGCCGCATGGTTGACCGCACTACCTTGGCCTACGGTATAGTGTCGAGGACAAGGCCGAGAGACCTGACGATCCGAGAAACCTGACAACGGGAGGTTGCGACCATGGGCGCCGTCTTCTTCGTTCTGCTGTTCTGGCCACTCATCTTTGCGGTGGGGCTGGTTTTCGTGCTGTTCGAGGTCGCGAGCGCCATAATCCTCTCTCCGGCGTTCATCGCCCTCATCGCGTCGCTGGTCTGTGACGTCTTGGCAGTGGCCGACCTTGGGCACCTCGCATGGCTGTGGTACCACGATGGCAAGCGCTTCAACGTCAAGGCAAAGGTCGTGCGTCCCGTCATCCTGGTGGTCGTGGGGTTCGTGGCGCTTGTGGCGGGCCTCGTGCTGGCTGCGCTCGTGGTCAGGGGGCTCTTCGTCTCGTAGGCCCTGGGACTACCCGTCAGACCCCACTAGACCTCGCGCAGCATGCGCATCTGGAGGCGGGGTGGCGCAGACCCTACAGCTCAAGTGGCCCAACGATGCCTACACGGTTGGCGCTGCGGATGTGGTTGACGCGACTGGCGTCGCTGGTATGGCTGGTGTTGCGGGTACGATGGATACTGCGGGACAGCATGCTGAAGCACGTACCTCCGGAGTGAATACTCCGGAGCATGTGTCCCCTGTTTTTTTGGCAGTGCCATTCTATTAGTACACTATTTGATTCACAAAAACTCGCCTGCCGTCCGCTTTACGGTCGCTGTGGGATGGCAGGTGAACTTCTGTGAGTCGAGGTGTGAGATATGCTCACAGAAGTTCGTCACACATCCCGATCGTAACGTCAATCGCCTCTCGTCTGGATGGCAGGAGAGAAAATGTGAGCGCTAACGTTTCGCATCGTCACAATACCTGCCCTGTCATCCATCAGCACACCAGATACGGATGGCAGAGAAAGAATTGTGAAAACGAGTCAACGTAGACTCACATAACTTTCCCTGTCGTCCACGCCACGCCACGCCATGCCATGCCACGCCACGCCGCGTCACGTTACGCCACACGTTAGGCTACGTTTCGCGCTCACGTCACGACATGCCGCGGCATGCCGCGCCACACGTTCACGCCCTACATCCCCGTCACCCGTCTCGCTGTCCTCGGTCCCGTCACCTGTCCCTGCCCTTGTGCTCGCCGCCCTCGCAGCAGGCTCTGCCACCTTCTGTTCCCAAATGCTGTAAGCCAAGGGTTACCTTGCCACGGGCGAGCCAGGGGCTACCATGGTTATGGCAAATGCGAGTGCAGGGCCCTGCCACGCGGCAGGTCTGCCCACGAGAGGCGAGGTGACTGGTGAGCTACGACGGCATGACTAATCCCGGGCGCAACGACGCGTGCTGGTGTGGCAGCGGCAGGAAGTACAAGAAGTGCCACGGGGCGTTCGACGAGCGCCTCGAGCTGCTTGCGAGCAGGGGCGAGGAGGTCCTGCCGCGAGCTCTGTACAAGAGCGCGGCCGACATCGAGGGCATCAAGGCCTCCGCCGAGGTCAACAGGGGGATTCTCGACTACGTGGGCGAGCACATCCAGGCCGGCGTCTCGACCATGGACATCGACGGCTGGGTCAACGACTACCTGGCCGCACACGATGCCGTCTCGGCTGACCTTAACTTCGAGGGCTACCCCTTCAGCGTATGCACCTCGATCAACGACGTGGTCTGTCACGGCTTTCCCAACGAGAAGGACGTGCTGTGCGACGGTGACATCATCAATGTGGACATGTCCACCATCAAGGGCGGCTACTTCAGCGACTCGAGTCGCATGTACCACATCGGCGACGTTGACCCTGAGTGGCACCGGCTGGTGGACGTGTGCCGCGAGTCCGTGCAGGCGGGCCTTGCGGCCGTGCGACCCTGGGGCCACATGGGCGACGTGGGCGCGGCCGTGAACCGCGTCGCCAGCGACGCGGGATTCTCGGTCGTGCACGAGTACGGAGGCCATGGCATCGGCAGGGAGTTCCACGAGGAGCCCTTCGTAAGCTTTGTCTCCGAGGCGGGAACGGGTCCCATCCTGGTGCCGGGGCTCTGCTTCACCATCGAGCCCATGGTCAACATGGGCGGGCCTGAGATCATGACAGATCGAGAGAACGGTTGGATCGTCCGTACGGCCGACGGGACGCCCTCCGCCCAATGGGAGGTCCAGCTCGTGGTCACCGATGACGGCTACGAGCTGCTCAGCTGGTAGGCGGTTTGCGGTATACTTGCGAGAGAAACCGTATTCGAAACCCCAACCGAAACCCCAACCAGGGTACGGTACGGACGGTGCTGGTGCAGCGAATGTGCCCCCGCGTCTGGCCGTGCCCTTGCAGGAGCAGCCATGTCAAAGCGTGATGGAGCAATACTCGAGATACTGACCGCAGAGCAACGAATCGAGGTGACAGCGCTGGCCGACAGGCTGGGCGTCTCCAGCGTCACGATGCGAAAGGACCTCGACGCGCTTCAGGGCAAGGGTCTCGTCCAGCGCGAGCATGGCTTTGCCCTACTCGTCAACCCCAACGACGTGGCAGGGCGCCTGGCGCGTCATTACGAGGAGAAGCGTCGGATCGCTCGCAAGGCAGCCGTCCTCGTGCCTGACGGGTCCACGGTAATGATCGAGAGCGGCAGCTGCTGTGCCCTTCTCGCACGGGAGTTGGCCGACGTCAAATCGGGCGTCACCATCGTCACCAACAGCGCCTTCATTGCCGACTACATCCGCGACAGCGCCCGTGTCGAGACGGTCCTTCTGGGCGGCGTGGCACAGCGTGACTCGCAGGTGATGGTTGGCCCCCTGGTACGCATGTGTGCCCGCGAGTTCCTGGTAAACCGCCTCTTCGTCGGGGTGGATGGCTGGGCCGATGGCATCGGCTTCACGAATGGCGACCAGATGCGCGCGGAGGCCGTGCGCGCCATGGCAGAGTCCGCCGAGGAGGTCGTCGTCCTCACGGAGTCCGACAAGTTCGGGTGCCACGGCCTGTCGCCCTTGCGCCTTGATGGCAAGTCCCTGCGCCTCGTCACGGACGCGGGCATCCCCGAGGACTACCGCAGTCGCCTCGCCGGGCTGGGGGTCGCCATCGATTTGGCGTAGCCCCCAACGGCCTCGCGGACCCCATCTATGGCCTGCCACAGCCTAGAAGAACGCCTCCACCCCCTCGTCCTGGTACGCCCGTGCATACTCCGCCAGGTCCTCGGGGTGGAGGTTTTGCGTCCCGTGTAGGTGGTACTCCCAACCCAGCAGGTCGTACTTGCTTTCGCCGAAGTTGTGAAAGGGGAGGAGCTGCACGCGCGTCGTGCCAACGTCCAGCAGGATGCGTGCCATGCGTCGTGCGTCCTCGACGCCATCGTTGAAGCCTGGGATGACGGGCGTGCGCACGAGCACGTCCTTGCCCATGTCGAACGCCCTTCTCAGGTTGGCAAGGACGAGCCCGTTGCCACCGCCGGTCCCCCGCTCGTGGGCGGAGGAGTCCCAGTGCTTGAGGTCGATGAGCAGGTGGTCCAGGTGCTCCGCGACAGCCTCGAAGGTTGCCGTGGGCACATATGCCTCGGTCTCGATGCAGGTGTCCACGCCCTCGCCGTGGAGGCGCGAGAGCAGTTCGATGTCGAACTCGGGCCAGGTGAGGGCCTCGCCACCCGACAGCGTGACGCCCCCGCCCGAATCTTCGTAGAACAACCTGTCCTGCAGGCAGGTCTCGAGGACCTCATCGACGGTCTTGGTCTCGCCCACGCACGAGAGGGCCCGAGCGGGGCACGCTTCGATGGCCGCTGCCGCCTCGGGGGAGTCGCCCCTCAGCTTGCGCACGTCCACGTGGCGCTTACCGACCGTGGTGATGGCGCTCGCCTGGGGACACAACCCAACGCAGGTGCCGCAGCCCGTGCAGGCGCTTGCCTTCCACTCGAGCTGTGGCTCCCGATGCTGGCTCTCGGGGTTGGAGCACCAGAGGCAGCGCAGGGGGCAGCCCTTGAGGAAGACGACGGTGCGTATGCCGGGCCCGTCGTTCAGGCTGAACTTCTGGATGTTGAACACGGTCGCGCTCTGCATGCCTTCCCCCTCCGTTGTTGACGGGCGAAATTGAACATCGAAAAATTATGAACGAAATAGTAATTACTTACGAGTATAGCTCTTTCTCCAGGGACTCACGAGTGGAGGACAACCATCTGTCACCAGGTGTGATGTTACTGCCGTGTGATGGGTGCGGGCGAAAGCACGTCTCATTGACAATCTCGACACGGCGATATACTATACTTACGAACGTAAGTATGTAGGATTCGTTACGAAATCCAAAAAGGAGTAGCGACCATGGAGAACAAGGAGCACTTCGGGGCATTGACCGCACGCATGCGGGCCTTCCGCGAGGAGGTCCTCGACGAGCGGCCGTTTGTCGACGCCGAGCGCGCCGTGCTCTGCACCGAGTCCTACCGCCAGACGCAGAACCAGCCCCCCGTCATGCGTCGCGCGCTCGCCCTCGCGCACATCCTCGACGACATGAGCATCTACATCGAGGACAAGACCCTCCTCGCCGGCAACCAGGCCACCAAGAACTGCAACGCGCCGGTCTTCCCCGAGTACACCCTGGGCTTCGTGCTCGACGAGCTGGACTCGTTCGAGAAGCGCGACGGAGACGTGTTCTACATCACCGACGAGGACAAGCGGCGCATCCGCGGCATCGCGCCCTTCTGGGAGAACAACACCCTGCGCGACCGCGGCATGGCGCTTCTCCCCGACGAGGTCTCCGTCTTCATGGAGACGGGTCTCTTCGGCATGGAGGGCAAGCTCAACGCCGGCGACGCGCACCTCGCCATCAACCATGCGCGCATGCTGCGCGAGGGCCTGCGCGGCTACGAGGAGCGCGCCCGCCGCGCCAAGGCCGCTCTCGACCTCACGGATCCCGACTCCGTCGACAAGTACGCCTTCTACAAGGCCGTGCTCGTCGTGATCGACGCGGTCCGCCGCTTCTCCCTGCGCTACTCTGCCCTTGCCGTCGACCTTGCGTCCCGCGAGTCCGATCCCGCGCGCAGGGCCGAGCTCGAGCGCATGGGCGCCATCTGTGCCAAGGTGCCCTACGAGCCCGCCTCCTCCTTCCGCGAGGCCATGCAGGCCGTCTGGTTCTCCCAGGTGCTCCTGCAGATCGAGTCAAACGGCCACTCGCTCTCCTTCGGCCGCTTCGACCAGTACCTGTACCCCTACTACAAGGCGGACCTCGACGGCGGCAGGATAAGCGAGGACGAGGCGCTCGAGCTTCTCTGCAACCTCTGGATCAAGACCCTCACCGTGCAGAAGATCCGCAGCCAGGCACACACGCTCTCCTCGGCTGGCTCGCCCATGTACCAGAACGTCACCATCGGCGGCCAGACCACGGATGGGCGCGATGCCGTCAACGAGCTCTCCTTCCTGGTGCTTCGCTCCGTGGCACAGACCCGCCTCACCCAACCCAACCTCACCGTGCGCTACCACGCCAACATCGACAGGCGCTTCCTGGACGAGTGCGTCGAGGTCATGCGGCTTGGCTTTGGCATGCCCGCCCTCAACAACGACGAGGTCATCATCCCCTCCTTCATCAGCTGGGGCGTGTCTGAGGAGGACGCCTACGACTACTCGGCCATCGGCTGCGTGGAGTGCGCCGTGCCGGGCAAGTGGGGCTACCGCTGCACCGGCATGAGCTACCTCAACTTCCCGCGCCTGCTGCTCTGTACCATGAACGGGGGGGTCGACCTCACGAGTGGCAAGCGCTTCACCAAGGACTACGGCCACTTCACCGAGATGGAGAGCTACGAGGAGCTCGCCGAGGCCTGGGACAAGACCATCCGCGAGATGTGCCGCTACTCCGTGATCGTGGAGAACGCCATCGACAAGGCCTCGGAGCGTGACGTGCCCGACGTGCTCTGCTCCGCGCTCACGGACGACTGCATCGCGCGCGGCAAGACCATCAAGGAGGGCGGCGCCGTCTACGACTTCATCAGCGGACTGCAGGTGGGCATCGCCAACATGGCCGACTCCCTGGCGGCAATCAAGAAGCTCGTCTTCGAGGAGGAGAAGATCGGTCGCCAGCAGCTGTGGGACGCCCTCCTCGACGACTTTCAGAGTCCCGAGGGCCAGCGTGTCCAGCGGCTGCTCATCGACGAGGCCCCCAAGTACGGCAACGACATCGACTATGTCGACGACCTGGCAGTCGAGTCGTACGAGCCCTATATCGAGGAGGTCGCAAAGTACCCCAGCACCCGCTTCGGCCGTGGCCCCATAGGGGGCATCCGCTATGCCGGGACCAGTTCCATCAGCGCGAACGTGGGGCAGGGCATGGGAACCATGGCCACGCCGGACGGGCGCCATGCCCGCGAGCCGCTAGCCGAGGGTTGCAGCCCGGCGCACAACTGCGACAAGCAGGGGCCCACGGCCGTCTTCAAGTCCGTCTCCAAGCTTCCGACCGAGAAGATCACGGGTGGCGTGCTGCTCAACCAGAAGCTGACCCCCACCATGCTCTCCCGCGAGGAGAACAGGCAGAAGCTCGAGCTGATGCTGCAGACCTTCTTCAACCGCCTGCATGGCTACCACGTCCAGTACAACGTCGTGAGTCGGGATACCTTGATCGACGCACAGAGGCATCCTGAGGCGCACAAGGACCTCATCGTGCGCGTGGCAGGCTATTCGGCCTTCTTCAACGTGCTGTCCCGTGCGACCCAGGATGACATCATCGGCCGCACGGAGCAGACGCTCTAGCGGGCGCCCATCCGTGCGGCGCTGCGGACGAGGCGCTCCAGGACCTCCCCCATGTCGGCGCCCGCTGCGGCCATCATGGCCGGGAAGCGCGAGTAGCTGGTAAGGCCGGGCATGGTGTTGACCTCGTTGAAGACCACCTCGCCCCTCTCGGTCACGAAGAGATCGACGCGGGCGAGCCCCGAGCAGTCCAGCGCGCGCCAGACGGCCGTTCCCGTCTCGCGCACGCGCTCCATGACCTTGGGCGGGAGGAGCGCGGGACAGCGAGTCGAGGAGTTTCTCGTCGATGCGTCCGCACCCTCGCTGTGGTCCTGGTGGATATGGAAGAAGCCTCCATCCGAGACGACCGTCTCGTCCACCAGCCCCATCGCGAGCTCGCCCGCGGCGCCGCCCATGATGGCACAGCCCACCTCGGTGCCCACGATGGCCTCCTCGACGGCGACCTTTTCGTCATAGCCGAAGGCAAGCCTGAGGGCCTCGTCCAGCTGCTCGGGACCCTCGACCTTGCTGACGCCGTAGCTGGATCCCCCGCGGGCCGGCTTCACGAAGAGGGGGTAGCCGCAGGCGGCCGCGACCTCGGCGATGCGCGCGGCCCCGTCGCCGGGGTGCACGACCTCGCAGCGAGGTGAGCGGATGCCTGCGGCAGCGACTATGCGGTGGGCGGCGTCCTTGTCCGTGCAGAGGGCCGAGCTGAGCACGCCACAGCCCACGTAGGGTAGCCGGCACGACTCCAGGAGCCCCTGCGTCACGCCGTCTTCCCCGCCCTGTCCGTGGAGTACGGGGAAGACCACGTCGATGGGCAGCCGGACGGGCGACCCACCCTCGACTGCGAAAAGCCCACCTCCATCGCCGGGCACGGCGCAGACCGGCGTGGCGTCATGACCCTGCCAGGAGTCGTCCGCGATGGCGGTGGCGTCACCCCCATAGAGCAGCCAGCTGCCACCCCTCGTGATACCGACGAGCGTCAGGTCGACGCGTTCCGAGAGGAGGCCGATCACGTTGGCGGCGGAGCGCAGCGAGACGTCGTGCTCGCTCGAGGTCCCCCCAAAGAGGAGCGCGACGTTGAGCCTTTCTGCCATAGGACATCCTTCTCCGATGCGTGGGCGCCGCCCAAGGCGCCGCAGTGGTTGGTCTCACGTCAGACATGGTAGCAATACGCGATGCCTTGCAGCGCTGGGCAGGCTGTGCTGACGACCAGTCGTGCGGATGGGCAGTCGCACGGGCGTATCTGGCACCCGCGCGCCCGCCCAATCCACATGGCTGGCGCTCGCGCGGGTGCCAGCCATGTGTAAAGGCCGCAAGCATGCGATTGGGTTAATTCGTCGTGCGCGATGACGCCTCGCACGGGGACGCCTGTCACAATGGCGGAGGGGCGTCCCTCTCGGCCGCGTCCCGTCCGCAATCCCTCGACCATCCGGGAAGTCCTCCGTGAGCGATTTCATCTTCAGCGTCAATGCGACGTTGCCCATATTCCTGACCATGCTGCTTGGCACGCTCCTGCGTCGTGCGGGCGTCATGGACGAGCCGTTCACCGACTACCTCAACGCATTCGTGTTCAGGGTCGCCCTGCCGACGCTGCTGTTCATGGACCTGGCCGGCCAGGACTTTGCCAGCGCGTGGGACGGTCGCTTCGTGCTGTTTTGCCTTGCCACGACGCTCGTGAGCATCGTGCTGATCGCGGCGGCGTCGCTCGTCTTCGTGCGCGACGCGGCACGGCGTGGCGAGTTCGTCCAGGTGAGTTACCGAAGCTCGGCGGCCATCCTGGGCCTCGCCTTCATCCAGAACATATACGGTACGGGTGACGCGGGCATGGCATCGCTCATGATCTTGGGCAGCGTCCCGTTGTACAACGTCGTTGCCGTGGTGGTGCTGACGCTCACGGCACCCGGCGAGAGGGGCGGGCGGCCGGGGGCGGTGCCGCTCCTGCGCCGTGCGGGGCACGGCATCGTCACCAACCCCATCATACTGGGCATCGTTGCAGGGTTCGCCTGGTCGCTTCTGCGCCTGCCCTGCCCTGAGCTGCTCTTTAGCACCGTCCACAACGTGGGCGTCCTGGCGACGCCGCTGGGGCTCATGGCCATGGGAGCGTCGTTTTGTCCCGAGAGGGCCAAGGGCGACGTCCCAGCCGCGCTCGCCGCCTCCGTCATCAAGCTGGTGCTGCTGGTGGCCGCCTTCATGCCCCTGGCCGTATGGGCGGGCTTCCGAGACCAGCAGCTGGTGGCGCTTCTGGTGATGCTGGGCTCCGCCTCGACCGTGAGCTGTTTCGTCATGGCCAAGAACATGGGACACGAGGGCACGCTGACCTCGACCGTGGTGATGATGACCACCTTTGGCTGCGCCGCGACGCTGACGCTCTGGCTGTGGCTGCTGAAGTCGCTTGCACTGGTGGGGTGACGTATCCATGTGGTGTGGGAGACATTCGTGGCAGGCGGAGCGGAAGGGGCCGAGGGGAGAGCGTCAGGCAAGGGGCGCGCGGCCCTCATGGCAGACGGCCGCCAGCAAGGGTGGTGGCGCCGTTGCGGTGGAGATGCTCGCGGTCCTGGTGGCAGGGGCGCTTCTCGCCCTGGCGTTGCTGGGCCGCACGTCCGTCCGTGGCGTCTCGCCTGCACGCGAGACGCCCACGCGGGGCTATGTGTACGCAGGCATGCACGAGGTGGGCGGTCATCAGGGCGTCGCGTATGCGAACGGCTCGTACTGGGTGACGAACAACAATACCATCCTGCGCTACGATACGGACTGGGACCAGATCGACCAGCGCGACGATGCCCTTTCGGATGTGGGCGGCACCGCCAACCACCTGGGGGACATCGACGTCTACGACGGCCTGCTCTATGCGGCGGCGCAGCACTTCGAGGGTGGCGTGGCATCCGACCTCTCCGTAGCGGTCTATGATGCCAACACACTGACGCTGCAGCGAGACATCCAGGTGAGTGCCGCATCCGGCCAGACGGAGTGCTCGGGCGTCGCGGTCGACCCCGCCACGGGGTCACTTTGGCTCTGCTCGTGGGAGGATGGCATCAGCAGCCAGTACCTCTACGAGTACGACCTCGCGTCCGGCGACTTTCGACGCAAGGTGCGACTGGTTGGCGCCCCGCGGGCGGTGCAAGGCGTCACCTGCCGCGACGGGGCTCTCTACCTCTCGGCTGACAATGGGTCGGCAAGTGTGGGAGAGCCCGACCACGTCTACCGTGTGGAGCTGGCGGATGGCGGGCGCAGCGCGACTGCCACGCTTGAGCTGACGCTGGGCGACATCGAGGAGGACGGAGAGGCGGAAGGCCTGACCTTCAACGACGACGCCCGTCAGCTGGTCATCGACTACAACTGCAGCACTGCCCGCGTCTACCTCTATGACCTGCAGTAGTCATGCGCGTGACGGAGGGCCTTGCCCTCGTCCCGATCTTTTTGCTGCTGCTGCGAGATGTTGGTCGGTGGCCTTTGGGTAGGGCTGTCCGAAAGTGGTTTACGCTGACCAGGTTGGCAGGCGTCGAACTCTGGTAACGGACTCTAGGTCCGAAAGTGCCAAAAGCCCTTGAGGGACTTTTGGCACTTTCGGTAATTTATGGGTATTTACCTGCACGAATATATGGAAGTAACAAAAGTCCCTGAGGGGCTTTTGTTACTTTTCCGTCTGTATGGGCCAGTTTCCCGCTGACGACCCGCACGTCCTTGTCCGCCAGATGTCAGTTGTCCTGTTTGGTCACGCTCCCCGCCCACTGGCCGTGCGCTCCGCTATGCAGGCGCCTTGCCTATGCAATGAACTCCAGGAAGGCGTCGACCTGGACGGAGAGCGCTGACCTGTCATCGTCCGAGAGCTTGAGCTTGCCGGTCTGCCAGGACCCGCCGGATAGCGCGATGCCGGTCTCGGGTTCGCTCATGACGTCGGCACCCACGAAGGCTAGCAGTGAACCCAACTCCCTGCGCATCTCCGTGGTTGCCGTACGTCCGCCAGCACCCGAGACAGTGACCTTGCGACCGGTAATCACGACGGAGCCGCGACCCTGGCCGGGCAGAGGGCGGCTCAGCCAGTCGATCAGGTTCTTGATGTGCCCAGGAAACGATGCGTTGTACTGCGGGGTGACGAACCAGATGCCGTCGGCTGCCCGGACGGCGCCGCGTACGGCGGCAACGGATGCAGGCTCGGGACTCTCCAGGTCCTGGTTCATGGGCGGCAGCTCGGAGTAATCAAGGTAGCTGACGTCAGCCCGCTTGCCGATGAGCTGCTTGATGACGTTGGCCAGCTGCAGATTGTAGCCGTTCTTGCGCAGGGTCCCGCAGACGATAAGGACGTTCTTCTTCTCCACGGCGGTTCCTTTCCTTTGTTATGTTGGGACAGGTAGTTCTGTCAAGACGAGCGGACTTTGCCAGGGTAGGCGCCCACTGCGTTGACTGTGTCCAATATAGGTTGCGCACAATCTATCAGAGCCACAAGATCCTCTGGCCTCCTTGTGCCCATTGTGCGGTCTTCAAGCTCACGGGCGCATATGCCGCCACGGATACGTCAGGGAAGTATGTGCCGGGCGTGGAGTTGGTCGCTTCACGGTCAGTAACTGAACTTTCTGTTTGAACTTCTCGACATCCGTGCTACCCTCGTTCTCATAAATTGAACTTCAGTGACATTGAACTTAAGGAGCATTGAACTTTAGGTGATTGAATAAAATTGAACTTTGAACTAGGAGGCATGGGTATGCCGCAACAGACATTCTCGGAGCGCCTTGCGCAAAGGATGGGGGAGCGTGGCCTCAAGCAGGTCGATCTCGTCCACCTGGCGCAGGACCAAGGCAAGAAGCTGGGAAAGTCGCAGCTCAGCCAGTACGTGAGTGGGAAGACCACGCCGCGGGCGGAGACCCTCGCGTTTCTCGCTCAAGCCCTCGGCGTAAGCGAGGAATGGCTTCTGGGGGAGGCCTCGGCGGCGATCGGCGCATCAGGTGCCCCTGGTGCATCGATTGCCGTCGGTGTGTCGAGCGACGTCGGTGACAGTGCGCCGAATGGCAGTACCGCCACGATTGGCGCCGATACAAAGTCCAGTCTCGGCGCGAAGGCCAGGCCCAGCACGCGCGGGGCAACTCAGACGAAGGGTGCTCGCATGAGGGAGTTCAAGAAGTCCTCCAAGCTCGACAATGTCCTGTACGATGTACGCGGCCCCGTCGTCGACGAGGCCAACCGTATGGAGGACGAGGGCGTCCACGTCCTCAAGCTCAACATCGGCAACCCCGCCCCATTTGGGTTCCGCACGCCGGACGAGGTCGTGTCCGACATGCGTCGCCAGCTGACCGAATGCGAGGGCTACTCCGCCAGCCGCGGCCTGTTCTCCGCGCGCAAGGCCATCATGCAGTACGACCAGATCAAGGGCATCCCAAACGTGCAGATGGATGACATCTACACGGGCAACGGCGTGTCGGAGCTCATCCAGCTTACGATGAACGCCCTTCTCGACGTCGGCGACGAGATCCTGATCCCCAGTCCCGACTACCCGCTATGGACCGCATGTGCCTCGCTGGCCGGCGGCACCGCCGTCCACTACCTCTGTGACGAGCAGGCCCATTGGTTTCCCGACATGGCCGACATCCGCTCCAAGATCACGGATCGCACCAAGGCCATCGTCATCATCAATCCCAACAACCCCACGGGCGTCCTGTACCCGCGCGAGGTCCTGCAGGAGATCGTCGGGATCGCCCGCGAGCATCAGCTCATAGTCCTTGCGGACGAGATCTACGACCGCCTGGTCATGGATGGCAAGGAGCACGTCTCCATCGCGAGCCTGGCACCGGACCTGTTCTGCATCACGTTCAACGGGCTCTCCAAGTCTCACATGATCGCGGGCTACCGCATTGGCTGGATGTCGATATCGGGCAACAAGGACCTGGGCCGTGACCTCATGATGGGCATCAACATGCTCTCCAACATGCGCCTGTGCTCGAACGTGCCGGCACAGTCCATCGTCCAGACCGCCCTGGGCGGGCACCAGTCCGTCAAGGACTACATCGTTCCCGGCGGTCGCGTCTTCGAGCAGCGCGAGTTCGTCTACAGTGCGCTCAAGGAGATCGACGGCGTGAGCGTGGTGAAGCCCGACGCGGCGTTCTACATCTTCCCGCGGCTCGATCCCGCCAAGTTCAACATCCAGGACGACGAGCGCATGGCCCTTGACCTCTTGCGTCAGAAGCACGTGCTCGTCGTCCACGGGAAGGGCTTCAACTGGCAGACGCCGGGCTACTTCCGCATCGTCTACCTGCCACGCCTTGAGACGCTGCGCGGAGCCATGTCCAACCTCGCGGACTTCCTGAGCTACTATCGGCAGTAGGGAAGGGGCATGCGGCACGCTGTCGCGCTCCACTGCAAAAGGCAGCATAACCGTATGCTGAAGGCACTTCTCTGCTTCCGTAGCCTCTCGCTCACGAGAGTAGCCCGTTCTTGTGCATGGGCTATGGCTCGTGGGCATGACCTGTTTTCAAAAAGGGCTTAGGCCCAGGGATTTGAATCAGCGGTCATCCCGGGTCCGTTGACCCGCACTATGCCGGGGGACTACCCCCGGCATGCGTCGACGAACTGCTGGATGATGGCACGCTGTCTCTGGTCGGTGCGCCACATCTGCTCGGGGTGCCACTGCACCGCACGCACGAAGCGGCGCTTGGGCATCCAGACGGCCTCGACCAGTCCGTCATCCGAGTACGCCATGGGCTCGAGACTCCTGCCGAGCTTACGTACGGCCTGGTGGTGGATGCTGTTCACGCCCATCTCGCCCGTGTCCAGAAGCTCGGCAAGAGGTGTGCCCGAAACGACGTCGACAGTGTGGGCCGGCCTGTCCGTGTCCTTCTCGACGCGGTGGTCGTGGGTGTGCGCACGCTGCGAGCAGAGGTCCTGCCAGAGCGTTCCGCCCAGGGCGACGTTGATGGCCTGCATGCCACGACAGATGCCCAGCATCGGCAGGTCTCGAGCGAGGACCTGTGGCACGAGCGCCATCTGGTGGCGGTCGAGAGGGAGGTAGGGGCTCTCGGTCGCGGGGCGGGGCTCCTCCCCGTAGCAGTGCGCGTCGATGTCGAGCCCGCCAGGCAACAGGACGCCGTCCACCCCGTCGAGCAGTCGCGCTATCTCGTCCGCATCGTCTGTCAGGGGGAGCATGATCGGCAGGCTACCGCAGGTCGTCAGGGCCTCATAGTAGTTGTGCTGGATGCAGAGCCCCTCGAGCTTCGCCTCGAAGCGAGCCGTGACTGCGATGATTGGCCTCATGTGGCGTGCCCTCTCCCTGGGTGCCGGCGTCAGCGGACAAGCTCCCAGCCTAGCGCAACTGTCTTTGCTGTGCATCCGTACGCCCGTGCACGCGCGCATCCGGACGCTTTGTGCCGCCTGAGGATATGAGTCCCTGCAATCATTTGGCTATCATGGGGGACGTTCGTGTGGGGCGCCCGACGGTGTGGCACTGCCGGTCGTCACCCTGTCAGCCAAGGAGTTCGCCATGCCCGGCAAAAGGTCAGACGTCATCTCGTGGGACGAGTTCTTCATGCGCGTCGCCATCGCGGCAAGCCTTAGGAGCAAGGACCCCAAGACGCAGGTGGGGGCCTGTATCGCTGACACCAACGACCGAATTCTGTCGGTCGGCTACAACGGCACGCCCTCAGGGCTCGATGACGATGAGTTCCCCTGGGGCACGTCCGAGGACCCCCTGTTCGATAAGCACAACTATGTGATCCATGCCGAGGCCAACGCCATCCTCAACTATCGGGGCTCGCTCAAGGACATGCAGGGGGCGAAGGTCTACGTCACCCTGTTCCCCTGCCAGGAATGCGCCAAGACGCTGGTGCAGGCCGGTGTGGGTGAGGTCATTTACCTGGATGACAAGTACGACGGAACCGAGGGCAACCGCGTCTCGAAGTCGGTCTTCGACCGCTGCGGGATTACGTACCGTCAGGTAAGGCTACCCGAAGACGCCCTCGTCTAGGAGGGCTGCCAGCCACCTGCCCGGCAGCCTTGCGCATCGGGACCATCACACACGACTTTCTGCAGTCCTCCGACCTTATGGGCCCCTTGTTCTGCTACCATGTCCTCAGGGTATAACGTAGTCTTACAAAGTAATACCAACACAGCAGAGTGCAGCACGAAGGGAATGCCGTGAAGGACAAGATGACGCCTGTCGTCGCAAAGGTCCTCCCCGCCGAGAAGGACAGGTTCTTCGAGGCTACGGAGCAGATCGGAACGACGCCCTCAAACGCCATCCGCATGTTCATCGCGGCGTTCAACAGGGCGGGTACGTTTCCATTCGAGATTTCTGCTCCGGAGGCTCACCATGCGAGGGTCGAGGATTCGCACTGCAACTAAGTGGTCCTACCTAAGGCTTTCCATCTGGCTGTCACATGTCTTCCCCTGTGCCGTCACCTGGCGGATGAGGACCTCCTCAATCAGCACGGTTCACTCGCTGTGGTGAGGCCTGCTCCTGCTTCATCTGATCGGCTTCATGCGCGCGCCGCCATGCATGTAGTCGCGAATGCCATGCGCGTCGCACGCATGCCTGCGCTCGCAGTTCCTTTTCGACCGCTCGAGGGAGCGACCGTCTCGTCTGTATGGGCTTGCCAATCCCGGGTAGGATGCAGGTAGGAGAAGGGGCCGTGAGAGCGAAGCGGCCGACCTAGGAGGTGGTGCCAGTGAACAGCGAAGATATAGCGTGCGAGCGTCCCGCGTCCGGCATCGCGTCCCGTCTCATGTAGTGGGCCATAGGGACAGAGGCCCCGTGAGTGGCACAGGCGCCACAGAGTCAGGCGAAGGCAGACAGACGGCAGGCAAGGTGTCGGCGTGCAGGAGCTGGAGCGCCACCCGGTGAGGCGCTGAGTGTTGGGGCTGTTGGTTTTACGTGCTTTTGGCGTCTGACTGTTTGTCTACTGACCTACTTGCCCCTTCTATGAAGGCGGCCTTCAGGGAGTTTAAGGGCTCCCAGAACCAAGAACCAAAGAGGATGAGGGGCGGGCGGCAATGGGGCCGTTCGCCCCTCTTGCATGGGATCCGGAATCTGGCGGGACGTGGGGTCGGATGGCCGGCCCTACGTGCGTGGGCGGTTGGTCCGCTGCGTCTCAGAGGGTGACCCGCACCATATCTAAGCGTCAGCGCATGAGGTTTTCTCCTGCCAGGCGAATAGGTCTGTCCTTCTCGGGTAGAACGATAGCTGTCATTCAAGATGACGCCTGCGGCCCTCGCGCTCCGCGGGCGTTTGTCGTGCCGGCTACGAGAGAGGGAGTCCCAGAGCGATGAAGCAGTTCAAGACGGAGAGCAAGAAGCTTCTCGACCTCATGATCAACTCGATCTACACCAACAGGGAAATCTTCCTGCGCGAGCTCATCTCCAACGCGTCGGACGCAATCGACAAGCTGAGCTTCGCGAGTCTGACCGACCCCGACCTCAAGGTCGACCAGGCCTCGCTTGCCATCCGCCTCTCCTTCGACAGGGACGCTCGTACCATCACCGTGAGCGACAATGGCATCGGCATGACCCAGGAGGAGCTTGACCGCAACCTGGGCACCATCGCCCACTCCGGTTCAGAGCAGTTCAAGGAGGCGAACGCGGAGCGCCAGGGGGAGGACGTCGACATCATCGGACAGTTTGGCGTGGGCTTCTACTCCGCCTTCATGGTCGCCGACCGCGTGCGTGTCGTGAGCCGTGCGCTGGGGAGTGACGAGGCCTCTGCCTGGGAGTCGGACGGCGTGAAGGGCTACACCATCGGCCAGGCGGCTGCCGGCGAGCGCGACGGGGCGGATGACCATGGTACTGACGTTGTGCTGTACCTGCGTGAGTCCACAGACGAGGAGAACACGGACCGCTTCCTTTCCGAGTGGGGCCTGAAGGAGCTGGTGCGGAGGTACTCCAACTACGTGCGCCATCCGATCCAGATGATGGTCACCAAGAGCCGCGAGCTACCAAAGCCCGAGGACGCCGGCGACGACTACAAGCCCCAGTACGAGGACTACGAGGAGCTCGAGACCATCAACTCCATGACGCCCATCTGGAAGAAGCGTGCGAGCGAGGTCGAGCAAAAGGACTACAACGAGTTCTACCAGTCGACCTTCCACGACTGGAGTGACCCTGCCCGCACGATCAGCTTCCATGCCGAGGGCGCTCTCAGCTACGATGCCCTGCTCTTCATCCCCAGCGAACCGCCCTTTGACCTGTACAGCAAGGATTACGAGAAGGGCCTGGCGCTCTACACGTCCAACGTCCTCATCCAAGAGAAGTGCGCTGACCTGCTGCCGGACTACTACAACTTCGTCCGCGGCATCGTCGACTCGCCGGACGTCACGCTCAACATCAGCCGCGAGACCCTGCAGCAGAACTCGCAGCTGCGTGCCATCGCACGCCGTGTCGAGAAAAAGGTCCACTCCGAGCTGGAGGGCATGCGTGACAACGACCGCGAGGCCTACGTCAAGCTCTTCGAGAACTTCGGCCGTGGCATCAAGTTCGGCATCTACAACTCCTTTGGCTCGAAGGCATCCGAACTGGGTGACCTGCTGCTCTTCTGGTCCGCTCGCGAGGGGAAGATGGTTACGCTCAGGGAATATGCCGAGGCCATGGGCGAGGGCCAGGACAAGATCTACTATGCCGCTGGCGATTCGCGCGAGCGCCTCGAACGTCTTCCGCAGGTCAGGAGTGCCCTTGATCATGGCTATGACGTGCTGCTGTGCACCCAGGACGTGGACGAGTTCATGTTCCAGGCCATGCGAAGCTACCATCAGGCGGCCGTCGCCGGTGATTCCGAGCACAAGGGCGCGGACGAGCGCGACCTGGCGCTGACCAACGTCTCCGCAACCGACCTCGACCTCGCTACCGAGGACGAGAAGAAGGAGGCCGAGAAGGCCACGGACGAGCACAAGGGACTCGTCGGCGACCTCAAGGAGTCCCTGGGGGAGAGGGTTACCGACGTGCGCGTTGCCGCCGGCCTGGGTGATGCCCCTGCCACGATTGCGGCGGACGGTCCCGTCTCCCTCGAGATGGAGCGCGTCATCAGCCAGGGCCCCGACGCGACCAAAGCCCCCAAGGCCCGGCGCGTGCTGCAGCTCAATGCGGCACACCCGATCTTCGGCAAGCTCGTTGCGGCCGAGGAGGCGGGCGACAAGGACCGCCTCAAGCTCTACGGCTCCATCCTCTATGATCAGGCATTGCTGGTGGAGGGGCTGCCAGTCGACGATCCCATCCAGTTTGCCAAGAACGTCACGGAACTGATGTAGTCCGCGTCCCTCGGCAACCGTTGGTGAACGGAATATTTCATCTAATCCACAGATTAGGGTCAGTTTGCTACAATCTCGCAGAGAAAGGCAGTCGCGCGGCCTGCGTGTGGCTGTGACGTATCTGTCGGTCGCTCGTGCGACAGGAGTTCGAAAGGACGGGCCGGATATGCGCAAGACCAAGACCTTCAAGGGCAAGAAGCACGTGTACGACACTGAGAAGTCGACCGAGCTCGGGCACCGTGACTTTGGCAGCTATGGTGACCCCACGGGGTATGAGGAGACCCTCTACCAGAACCGTGGCGGCTTCTACTTCCTGGTGGGGCAGGGCGGCGAGGACTCCCCCTACGCCCAGGGCGCAGACCTCAAGCCCATCTCCCAGGAGGAGGCAAGGGCCTGGCAGGCCCAGGAGTAGGTTAAGCGTTCATCCATAGCGGCGGACGTCAGGTGCTGTCCCGTGTCGCGTGCGCGCGATGGGGGCAGCAGCTGGCTGGCCTTAGTCGCATATGCCCCGCCTGTGCCGAACGTGCTGACACCATGTCGCGACGTTCCCTGGCGCGCACCGCGCATGACGTTATGTCGCGGAGAACATGTTGCGCTCGCGGAACTCCGCTTGGACGGTCCTGAACATGAGGTCGACATCCTCGAGCCCCAGGTGACGTTCCTTCTCGCCTGCCTTGAGCGTGCCACGGCGACGCGCCCAGCTCTCGAGTGCCGCAGGGCGGGAGTCGTGGGGGAGCGTCTTGTAATCCGGGTCGATGCGGCGGCATATGTCGCGTGAGTCGATCACGACGACCTGGCCCGCCTTGCGCGCCTCGGCGTACCCCTCGAGGTGCAGGGTCAGCCAGGAGTCCTCGAACGAGGCGTTATGCGCCATGATGGGAAATGCCCTGAACGCCGCGAGGAGCGCCTCCTGCTCACGCCTTGCCTGGCGAAACGGCGTTTTTCCCGCAAGGTCGTCCCAGGTGATGTGGTGGATGTTCGCCAGGGGCACGCCTCGCTCGCGGTAGATGTCGGGCAGGCCGAAGTAGGCGGCGTGCCCGTCGTGCGGCTTCGCCTTGGGGGCGAGGTCCATGAACTCGAACCCCAGGTTGATGATGTAGCCGCGGTCGGGATCGCGGCTCGTGGTCTCCAGGTCGATGCCCATGACGGTACCCGAGACCGTCGCCTCGGTGTAGGCGATGCCCAGGTCGTTGAGCATGGGGCCCGCCGATGCGGCGACCTTGGCCTCGCTGCGGTGCTGCATGCGCGCCACCCCGCGCACCAGGTCCTCGTCAGGCAGCTTGCGCTGGAGGTTCAGCCCATTGGCGTTGCGCAGGCGGTCTATGCCATAGGAGTCCACGATCTGGCGGTTGTTGTCCGCGAGAGCGAGGATCAGGCCAAATGAGCAGGGCTCCTGTCCCGAGGGGGCGTCTCTCCACGCGGACATGAGGACGCTGATGGCCTCCTCGTTCTTGCGACGCTCCTCGTCGAGGGCATTGTCGTCGGTCAAAAAACCCGGGAACGCAAAGGCGTGTGCGTGCTCGAGCGCTTGGGGGAGGTTCATCTTGGTGTCCTTGCCTGTCCTTGCTGAGTCGCTTGGCTTGTGGGGCCTGGCTGCGGGGTCGTCGTTTGATGCTGTCCAGTGTAGCCCCTGGGGCCGTGACGCGCTTCCCTCGGCTAGCCCTGGGGCAGGATCTCGATGCGCTGCCCGTCGGGGTCCACGATGAAGTAGAGGCCCATCGCGGGATTCTCCTTCTGGATGCAGCCCATCTGCCGATGCAGCTCATGATAGGCGTCGAAGTCGTCGACCTCGAAGGCGATGTGCGTGTCCATGCCACCGTTGTCATAGGGCTCCGTATGGCCACGATTCCAGGTGAGCTCGAGCTGGAAGCCGGTGGCGGGGTCGTTCATGAAGGTGTTGGACCACGACCCGTCGGCAGGTCCGGAGACGTGGTCTACGACAAGCCCAAGTGCCTTCTCGTAGAACTCCCTCGTGGCCTCGAGGTCGTTGACGTGGGTGCAGCGGTGGACGAACCGTGCTTGCATGATGGGCTCCTTGCTCGTGGCCTGCGGACGTTTAGCGCATTGGAGTCCTTGTACCCGTACGCGCAGGCTCCTGTCGCTCGTCCCTGCCAATCCCGGGCCTCGCCATCCACATGAACCGAGACGCGAACGACGGCTACAAGTTCAACCGACAGGTGGACCTGTGCCCGCTCTTCTCGGCAGGCTCCCTCAAGGCGTTCCTCGCCTCCGAGAATGACGACGACGTCTCGGTGTGCGCCATCTTCGACAACGAGGAGGTCGGCTCCAACACCAAGCAGGGCGCGCTGTCCACATTCCTGCATGACGTGCTGGATCGGATCAACGGTGGCCCGGTCATCAAGGAGGCGGCCAACCAGGCCTACACCACCGACGCGTTCAGTCGCGCGACCTTTGCGGCGCTGTGCGCGGACGGGGGCGTTCCCGTGCAGGCCTTCGCCAGAGACCACGGGCGCACGCGTCTCACCGCTATTCGTCACCGAAGCTGATGCCCAGCATCTTTGCCTCGCGCACCAGGTCGCACTGGGGGTCTACATACTTGAGCCTGCCGGCGACCTCGGACAGGGGCACGCGGCGCATCCTGCCGCCCACCTGGGCGACCATGAAGCCATAGCTGCCCTCGAGCATGCCGAGCGCAGCCTCGACGCCGCACTGCGTCGCGAAGATGCGGTCCGCAGCGTCGGGCGCTCCGCCGCGCTGGGTGTGGCCGGGTACGGTGACGCGGATCTCGCGGCCCGTGCGCTGGGCGATCTCCTCGGCGATGTCATAGGCGACGGAGGGCTTGACGCGCTGGGCGACCTTGGCCTTGTAGGCCTTCTTCTTCATGGCCGCCTCCTCCCTGGAGATGGCCCCCTCGGCCACGACGACGATGGCGAAGCGCCCTCCGTCCTGGTCCCGGCGCTCGATCGCCCTCACGACGTTGCTCATGTCGTAGGGGATCTCGGGGATGAGGATGACGTCGGCGCCGCCCGCGACACCGGCGTGCAGGGGTATCCAGCCGACCTTGTGCCCCATGATCTCGATCACGAACACGCGGCCATGCGAGCTGGCCGTGGTGTGGATGTCGTCGATGCAGCGGGTCGCCACGTCGATGGCGCTGGGGAAGCCGAAGGTCATGTCGGTGCCCCAGGTGTCGTTGTCGATCGTCTTGGGCAGGGCGATGACGTTGAGGCCCTCCTCGCTCAGGCGGTTCGCCGTCTTCGTGGAGCCATTGCCGCCCAGCATGAAGAGGCAGTCCAACTTGTGCGCCCCATAGGTCGCCCTCATGGCGGAGACCTTGTCGATGCCGTCCTCCTCGGGGATGTCGAGGCGCTTGAAGGGCGTGCGGCTGGTGCCCAGGATGGTGCCTCCGCGCGTGAGGATGCCGCTGAAGTCGCCAGGGGTGAGCGTCAGGTAGCGGTCGTAGATGAGGCCCTGGTAGCCGTCGAGAAAGCCGACGATGCCGACGCCTTCGCCCGCGTTCCGCAGGACGGTCTTGACGATGGCGCGCATGGTCGCGTTGAGTGCCTGGCAGTCGCCGCCGCTCGTGAGCAGTCCGATTCTCAGCATGTCGTCTCCTTGGGCCGGCGCCGGGGGATGGCGCGTTGGAACGCATGTCCCCATTCTAGTTCTGTCGGCATGCGCTTGTCCGGGCTCCGGACGTCCGTTCCGCCCGCCGGAGCCATTGACCCCTGCGATAGGCCCGTAGGAGATCAGAAACGACAACGTAACAATGTTTCTCGCCGTCTGGGTTGACAGGAGGCGTCTGCCTGCTCTAAGTTCCTACCCAACGACTGGGGATAAGGTCACGGGGCCCGTGGGGTTCCATGGTGTGGCGAGGGGAGGGACGTAAGGGTGCTGACGCTTCGGACGAACGCGCGCGCGTGTTGTTGCCAGAGCCAGACGTCCCCCTTGACCAGTCGCGGGGGTGGCTGTCGCTGACGCGGCGCACCCACGGCGGAAGCCCAGGAGCTTCATATGTGTATGGTCAGACGGGACGCCACCAGGCGGCCCGTTTTTTCTCGGCTGCCTTGGCGTTGGCGTCGCACCTCGATCGTCACACGACTCGCATGTCATCCGCAGAGAGTCATCCCGAGGAGAGGAACCACCATGAGATACGCAGCCAGGATCGAATCGCTCATCGGCGCCACCCCGCTCGTGGACCTTTCGGCCCTCGTCGACGGGAAGGCCCGCATACTCGCGAAGTACGAGGCCACCAACCCCGGCGGCTCCATCAAGGATCGCATTGCCAAGGCCATGCTGGATGCCGCCGAGGCTGACGGCAGCCTCAAGCCGGGAGGCACCGTCATCGAACCCACGAGCGGCAACACGGGCGTGGGCCTTGCGATGCTGGCGGCCGCACGAGGCTATCGGATGATCCTCGTCATGCCCGAGACCATGTCGGTCGAGCGCCGAAAGCTGGCCGCATCCTACGGGGCACAGATCGTCCTCACGCCAGGCGTCGAGGGCATGAGGGGTGCCGTCGCCCGTGCGGGCGAGCTGCGTGACGCCACGCCCGGCTCCATCGTGGCCGGCCAGTTCTCGAACCCCGCCAACCCCCGCGCCCACTACGAGACCACGGGCCCCGAGATCTGGGCCGACACCGAGGGTTCGGTCGACGTCATCGTAGCCGGCGTCGGCACCGGCGGCACCATCTCGGGTGCGGCGAGGTTCCTGAAGGAGAAGAAGCCGACCGTCCTCTCCGTCGCCGTCGAGCCCGCCGAGAGCCAGGTCCTGGCTGGGAAGCCCGCCGGGGCCCACCGCATCCAGGGCATCGGCGCGGGGTTCGTTCCGAAGACCTACGACGCCTCCGTCGTGGACGAGGTCGCACCCGTGGCGTCCGACGATGCCATTGCGACCAAGAAGCGCCTTGCGGACGACTTCGGCCTGCTCGTTGGCATCAGCTCCGGCGCCGCCGTCACGGTGGCCCGGTGTTTGGCCCAGCGCGACGACCTTGCGAGCAGGACCATCGTGGCCATCCTTCCGGACACGGGCGAGCGCTACCTGTCGATGGGGCTGTAGGGCGCTCGCGTACCAGGCGTCGTTGGCAGGACGGGCGGGGTCGGACCCGAGGCATCGGGAACTCCGTGGAAGGGGAGGGGCGTGGAGATGGGCGAGAGCAACGCGGGCGCCGTCGCAGGGGCCGTGCCGTCGCAGAGGGGAAGGGCCGGGTTCTTCGGGCGCGTCCGGGAGGACGTGCGCGCGGTCCTCGAGCGCGACCCCAGCGCGGACTCGGGCCTGCATGTCGTCCTCTTCGCGACGGGCCTGCACGCCGTGTGGGCCTATCGCCGTCAGCACTGGCTTTGGGTCCACGGCGCCCGTGCTCTGGCGACCTTCCTCTCACAGCGCTCCCGACGACGCCTTGGGGTCGAGATTCACCCTGCCGCAACCATCGGACGGCGCTTCGTGATCGATCACGGCATGGGCGTCGTGATAGGCTCCACCGCCACCATCGGGGACGACTGCATGGTCTACCAGGGCGTGACGCTGGGCATGACCGGCAAGCACGGCGGCAGGCGCCACCCGACGCTAGGAAACGACGTCATCGTCGGTGCCCGTGCCGTCATCCTGGGCGACATCAGGGTCGGCGACGACGTCAAGGTGGGGGCTGGTGCCGTGGTGGTCCATGACGTCCCCGATGGCGTCACCGTCGCGGGCGTCCCTGCGAGCATCGTGCGCGAGCACCGCTGCTGGGAGGGCCTGCATCTGGCCGCGAGCGACGTCGTTGACCGTGCGGGCGAGCTGGACAACGAGAACGTGCGCTGGTCTTGCGCGCTCTGACCACCCGGGGGACGTGCCCTCGCATGCCTGCGGGCGTGTTCGTGTCGTGGGAGGTCGCGACCGAAGGCGTTTCCCTGCGCCCTCGACTACACTGGTGCGGAAGGTGATTCCCCTGCGGCGGGAATCCGCATCCGGGAGCGTGAGCGTATGTCAAGTGACCCACGGCAGGAGGCATGCGAGGCCATCGCGGCGGGCAAGTACGCGCGCAGGCGCGTGTCGGCGGCCCTGGCGGAGCTGGCGGCACGCACATGAGCACCAATGTCGCCAAGCATCTGGCGGTGCCTGCCCCGGGCGCGTCCCCCCGACGCGACGCGCCTCGCCCCGTCCTCAAGCTCGTCCTTTCCCTGGCGCTCTTCGCGCTCGCCTTCGTGGCGACGTCCTTCGCGCTGGCCTGGGCCGAGGGCTGGGGCCTTGACGAGAACCTCGCCTATGAGTGGGCGGGTGCGCTCTGCTTTGGCCTCGCCTGCATCCTGGCTGGTGGTGCGCGGCTGCTGTGCGCCGACCGTGCGGGGCTGGGGTATGCCTGGCATGTCATCTGGCCGTTCATCGTGGCATCGGTCGTGATGATGGCCATGCAGCTCTTCTCGTATGCGGAGGCGGGTGAGGCCGTCGCCGAGGACTGGGCCTGGGGCGTGGGCTACGAGGCCCTGCTCTGCCTGGGCATCGGCCTCTTCGAGGAGCTCATGTGCCGTGGCCTCCTCCTCAACGCCCTGCTCGCCGTCCTCGGTCGCAGGCGCTGGGGCGTGGCGGTTGCGGCGGGCGTCGTCTCTCTCGTCTTCGGAGTGCTGCACATCAGCTGGGCGTCGGTCGACCTCGCAGACGCCCTGCAGCTTGCCCAGGCAGTGCTCAAGGTCACCCAGACCGCCCTGTACTCGTTCGCCCTGTGCGTCGTGGTGGCGAGGACGCAAAGCGTGGTCGGCGTCGCCCTGCTCCACGGCCTCGATGACTTCCTGATCATGTTCGTCCCCAACGGCGTGTTCGGCGAGCCCGACACCACCGCCTATGTCTCCGCAGGTTCCGACGCACTTCCGACCATCGTGTTCTACGCGGTCGTCATCGCGGTGTACGCGCCCCTTGCCGTGCGTGCCGCCCGCGAGCTCGCGCGTGCGCCCATGCCCGAGCGAGGAGCCTTCGTCGGCTGAGGGCGCCGGCTCCAAGAAACTGCTACCATGCAGACGCCTTGGCATTCGTCACTTCGACGTTTCCGTCTCGCCGGGACGACCGATCCCCTATCGAAAGGCTTCGCGCACATGAGTCGAGTCAGCCGCAAGGAGGACCTGTTCTTCCAGAAGTTCCGGGAGTTCAGCGCACGGATGGTCGATGCGGGAGAGCTCTTCGACGGGCTCTTTAACACCTACCCACAGGGTGCGGGGGCAAAGATCGCGAGGATCAAGGAGATCGAGGTCCAGTGCGACGACTTGGTGCGCGACATAATGACCACGCTCTACCAGTCGTTCATCACCCCGTTCGACCGCGAGGACATCACCGAGATCACTGGTGAGCTCGACGAGATCGTCGATGGGCTCGAGGGCGTTTCTGCGCGCCTGGGGCTCTACGACATCGACCGGGTCCGTCCTGAGGCCATCGAGCTCTCGAGGCTCACGCTGCGCGCCATCCGCCGCCTGAACGATGCGTTCGAGAACTTCTCGAACTACAAGAGGGACCCCTCGGTCGTGGAGGCGCTCATCGAGACCGCCGACATCGAGGACCGTGGCGACAAGGTCTATCGCGGCGCCCTGGGCAACGTCTTCCGCGAGAAGGGCGATCCCATCGAGACGGTCAAGTGGAAGAGCCTCCTGGACAAGATGGAGGACACCCTGGACGCCTGCAAGGCGGTTGCAAGCGCGGTGCTGGCCGTCATCGTGAAGAACGCCTAGCCCATGGTGAGCGGCCTCCTCGTCGCCGTGTTCGTCGCGGCCTTCTCCTTTGAGTTCATCAACGGCTTCCATGACACGGCGAACGCCATCGCGACCACGGTCTACACCCGCGCGCTTCCCGTTCGGGCGGCCATCCTCATGTCCGCGACGATGAACTTCGTGGGCGCCCTCACGAGCGAGAAGGTCGCCCTGACCATCTCCAAGGGTCTCGTGGACATCCAGCTCGACCTCTACGTCATCCTCGCGGCGCTTGTGGGGGCCGTCGTCTGGGACCTCTTCACCTGGTGGCGCTCGATCCCCAGCTCGTCATCGCATGCGCTCATCGGTTCGCTCATCGGTGCCACCATCGTGTTCACGGGTGGTACGGAGCACGTCATGTGGGAGGGCGTCCTGCGCAAGGTCGTCATTCCGCTGTTCACCTCGCCGCTCATCGGCATGGCCCTGGGCTTCTGCATCATGCGTGTCGTGTTCGAGGCGTTTGCCAACTGGAAGCCCCACAACGCCAACGCCCTCTTCCACAAGGCCCAGATCTTCTCGTCCGCGTTCATGGCGTACAGCCATGGCAATAACGACGCGCAGAAGACGATGGGCATCATCACGCTGGCCCTGGTGGGCTCCGGTCTGGCCGACCCCGCCGCCGGCGTGCCGCTGTGGGTCAAGCTGTTCTGCGCCACCACGATGGCGCTGGGCACCTCGATCGGGGGCCAGCGCATCATGCGTACCGTGGGCGATGGCGTCACCAGGCTCGAGCCGGTCCTGGGCTTCGTGTCCGAGACGTCCTCGGCCATCGCCATCGAGTGCATGACCGCCCTGGGTGCGCCCGTTTCGACCACGCAGGTCATCACGACCTCTATCATGGGCGCCGGGTCAGCCCGCCGCGTGAGCTCGGTGCGTTGGGGCGTGGCGCGCAAGATCGTCTCGGCGTGGTTCGTCACGCTGCCGGCGACGATGCTCTTGGGCGGCGCCTGCGCCTTCGTCCTGGAGCTGTTCCTGGGGTAGATGGCTGGACCGGCGGGATGGCGACGAGGGCCTGTGACGCGTCTCGACCGATGTGCGTGGTCCTACCAGTGGACGTAGACGGTGTCCCCCACGTTGATGAGCTCGTAGAGCCGCTCGGCGTCATCGTAGGGCAGGTTCACGCAGCCATGGCTGCCGTTCCATGCGTAGATGGTGCCGCCAAAGCGACTGCGCCAGGTGGCGTCGTGGAGGCCCACCGAGTTGCCGACGAAGGGCATCCAGTAGTTCACGTGGCTCTTGTAGTCGGGCTGCCCGTCGTGGTTCTCGTCGGCACCGATGAGCATCTCGTCTGTGCGCTTGGCATTGAGCGCGAAGGTGCCCGTGGGCGTCCCGCGTCCCATGCTGGTGTTGCCCGAGACGAGGTAGGAGCGCCAGATGACGCTCCCGTCCGTGTCGTAGAAGCGGGCGTACTGCGTGGACAGGTTGACGTCGACGTGGCGTCCCCTGCTGGCGGCGCCCTCGCTCTCGGGGGGTCGCGTCTCGGTCACGGTGACGGACGCCTCGAGAGCGCCTGCGTCGAGCTCGGTGATCCGTTGGGCGAGGGCCCCCGCGACCGCGTCGGCGTCGATGGCGTAGTCATGCTCCTCGTCCGACGAGGCCACCTGCGCGGCCAACGTGTCATTGGCCCACTGGACGATGGCCGTCTGGTCCACGTTGACGCTGAAGTCCTCCGCGACGCTGACCCAGCTGCAGATGACGCCACCCGTGACGTGGGTCACCTCGACCCCACCCCTGGTGATGGGGATGTCGAGCGCAAGCATCCGGTTGGCCAGGTCATTGGCCGAGACCAGCTGTGCGTTGTCTGCCGTGACCGCAGGCTGGGCGAGGGCGCCCTCGTCGATGGCGGCGGTGGGTCTCAGCGCGCCCGCAGCCTGACGCGCGGCCTCGATGGCGCGTTCACGGTCGATGGCGGTCCCCACGGCGGCATCGGAGATCCTGAACTGCCCGGAGCTCGCGTCATAGGTGGAGACGGAGTTGGTTGGCGGCGCGGCGCTGGCGTTGAAGGCGTCGACGGCCGACCCCACGATCTCCGAGAGGGCCGCGTCGTCGAAGCTGACGCCCTCGCCAACCCGGATGTCTTTGGGCATGACGAGGTCGAGGGGCCACGCATAGCCCCTGACCTGGCTCATGGCTGCCTGGGCGTAGGCGTCCCCCTGCACGGAGAGGGTGATGTCGCTGGCCTTGACGCCAAGCTCGAGGCCGTCTCCCGTGAGGGTGAGGGCGTAGCGCGAGACCCTGTCTGACACGTGGGCGGAGAGCACGTCGGCCGTCATGTTAGCGACGTTCTCGCCGTTGACTGTGGTTCCCGGCACGAAATGGGACGAGAAGTGCAGGGCTCCGCCCCCGTAGATGGCGACCAGGACGGCGAAGGCGGCTGCGATCCCGACGATGGCCCTTCTCGCTGGAGAGCTTGCGGGTGAGTTGGGCTGCGGTGACATGTGCGCGCTCTCGCGCTTGGACTCGTCTGACAAAGGGACCCCTGTTTCGCTTGTGATGAGGGAGGGTTGCTCCTGTGTGGGCGACTGCCTTGGACTGAGCCTGCGACCTGTGTCTCTGGTCCGTACCCACTGCCTGGCCCGCGACGGTTGGCATAGTCCGCGCAATCGCACGGACCGATTGTAGACCAAAGCTGCCCCTTGATGGTTCTCCCGTATAGTTGTTGACAAATCAACACTGTAAGCTATTATGATGACGAGTCAACATGTGCGACTAGGGGCATGTGTCGTTGGGCCCGTCCCAACGCTGGGGGAGGAAAGGCCGGTGGCCAGCCGCTTCGAGAGCTTCGTCAGCGCGGTCTCCGCACTGCACAAGGAGATCACGCGCATCAAGGCCGCCGAGATGGGCCGCTTTGGCCTAAAGGGTACCGATGTGATGGCCTTGTACTTTCTGGAGCGCCATCCGGAGGGCATGACCTCGGCCGATCTGGCGCGTTCCATCGGCGTCGACCGCGCAGCGGTGTCGCGCACGATCGCAGGGCTCGAGGCGGGCGGGTACGTGAGCGCCGCGAGGGACGCTGCGACCAAATATCGCGCGCCCCTTCGCCTGACCGCGCGCGGGCAATCCGTGATGGGCGAGTGCTCTCAGGCTATCGATGACATCGTCGCACGTGCGACCGAGGGCCTGAGCGAGTCCGACCGTTCGACGATGTATGGTGCACTGGCAACCATCCAGGCCAATCTGGAGAAGATAGACGTCTCGCGTCATGCGTGAGCCCCATGTTCGAGGCACGACCTCCCAAACGACCACAGACAAGGAGCGTCACATGGCACTACGCATCATCACGGACTCCGCGTCCGACATCAGACAGGGCGAGTTCGAGGGACTCTCCGTCGCACCGCTCTCCATCGCATTTGGCGACAGGACCTATCGCGACGGCGTGGACCTCACGGGCGAGCGCTTCTACGAGATGCTGGTCGAGTCCGAAGGCCTGCCCACGACGGGACAGGTCACGCCATATGGGTTCTCGAGCCTTCTGGAACAGGTGCTGGCACCGGATGACGAGGCCGTCATCATCACGCTCTCGTCCAAGCTCTCCGGCACGTACCAAAGCGCCTGCGCCGCCGCGGCCGCCTTTGGCGAGCGCGTCCGTGTGGTCGACAGCCTGAGCGTGTGCCTGGGCGAGCGCATCCTCGTGGAGTACGCACTCCGTCTGGCGGCGTCTGGCGCCACTGCGAGTGAGGTCGTCTCCGAGGTTGAGGCCCGCAAGGGCTCCATCCGTCTCATAGCCCTGCTCGACACCCTCGAGTACCTGCGAAAGGGTGGCCGCGTCTCGGGGCTTTCGGCCTCCCTGGGCACGATGCTCTCCATCAAGCCGGTCATCGCGGTCGAGTCGGGCGAGGTCGTGGTGCTGGGCAAGGCCCGTGGCTCCAAGAACGGCCGAAACCTCCTGAACGAACAGATCGACCGTGTGGGCGGCGCAGACTACGACCTGCCCATCGCCCTGGGCTACAGCGGCCTCAGCTCGTCTCTGCTGCAGAAGTACATCCGAGACAGCCGGAGCCTATGGGAGTCCCAGGTCGACGACCTCCCCGTTGTGATGATCGGATCGACCGTGGGTACGCATGCGGGCCCCGGTGCCATCGGCGTGGCCTTCTTCAGCAGGCGGTAGGGCGTCTGCCGGAGACCGGGCGCGGGCAGGCGATGGTGGGCGCTGATGCATGGGATGTGCGGCCTCGCCCCGTTGTGCCGACTTCTACCGAGCAAAGCGTGGCGTTCGCCTACGTGTGAAACAATCCTGAAATAAACCCTAACGCCAGCTGATACATTCTTCCTCGTCATCGAGCGGGCCAACCCTGGGTCGCCCCGGCAGGGCACGGTGGGCTGGGACCATGGTTGGCCTGTGTTCCTGTCGTTCTCGGTACAAGGAGGAGCGCATGGTTTCCATTCGCAAGACGACGGGCGCCGTGCTGGCCGGCCTCGTGCTCGCCGTCAGTCTCTCTCAGGCGGCGGCGCCCACGTCCGTCCTGGCGTACGCGCCGGCGTCCCAGGGCCAGCAGGACGTCGCGGCACAGCAGGGTCCGGTAAGCCTCACGCGCACGGACGAAGCCTACGACGGCACGTCGGTGCCCATGGTCTCCCTGCTCGAGGAGCGCCAGTTCCAGGCGAGCGTTCCCGTTGGGGGAAAGAGCCTGGACGAGCTTGCCGAGCTCGTCTCGGAGGGCAAGGTGGGCTGGTCGCTCACCCGTACGCAGGGGCAGTTCGGCACCGACGCCTACCCCAACCAGTTCATGGGCGGCCCTCTTTCCGACTGGAAGACCGTTGCGACGGAGAACGGTCCCGCCGAGTCGGGTAACGGCCTGGGCGAGGAGGGCTCGGGCACCCTGCCCTCGCGGGACCTCTTCTACGACGTGAGCGTCGAGGCCAAGGAGGTGGATGGCGTTCCCTCGATAGTGCTGGGATTCAAGAACCACCTGCTCTACGAGGGAATCGACGGCATCGACGTCCGTGCGCGCGAGTCCGTCCGCTCATCTCTGTATGACTATGTCGGCACCTATCGGCTTGCCTGCGCGATCGATGGCGGCGAGGTGGGTTCCACCGACCTGCAGCTGCGCCCCTACGACGAGTTCTCGACCCAGGAGGAGATCGATGCCGAACTGCCCGAACTCGCCCAGCAGGCCATCGACAACGGCCTGTATGCCGAGGTACGCCAGTTCGGCACGACGGTCGACGGCCGTGCGATGAGGGCGCTCTTCGTGGCCAAGGAGAAGGCGGACCTCGACCGCTATCAGGAACTCAAGGGACGCATGGAGTCAGATCCCGCGTCCGTCCAGGCCGAGCTCGCCTCCGGCAGTCTCGACTACAAGGTCCCCGTGGTCTACAGCAACGTGCATGCCGACGAGATAGTCGCGCCCGACAGCGTGATGGCGTTCGCGCGTGACCTGGTGCGCAACCAGCCCCTTGGCTATCGCAGGGCAGCCAGCCTCACCGACGAGGGGAAGAGCGAGCTTGCGACTGAGATGGACCATGACAGGACGGTATGGTCCGACCTCATCAAGGACGATGTCACGGGCATTGGCTATCTTCGTGGCAACGGGGGCTCGGGCAGGGGCACCAACTACGACGGCCCGGACACCGACACCGCCTCCTCGGACCTGAGCGAGGACGAGCTGTCTCGCTACTACAACGTGGAGGACAAGACCTTCGTCCCCTCCGTTGCCCTCGATGACATGTTCTTCATCCTCGTGCCCTCCGAGAACGTGGACGCCCGCACCGATAACGTCCGCACCAACGCCAACGGCTTCGACCTCAACCGCGACAACACCTACCAGACGCAGCCCGAGACCCAGGCCATGTCTGGCCTCATCGCGCAGTGGGACCCCCTCTCGCTCCACGAGGTGCATGGCTACTATCAGCAGTACCAGGTCGAGCCCTGCTCCCCCACGCATGACCCCAACAACGAGTACGACCTCTTCGTCGACACCGCACTCGCACAGGGAGAGGCGTTCATGGCCTCCTCGATCGCGAGCAACGAGACGATCAACAGCGTCCAGATGCCGATGCGTGACTATCTCAAGCTGCAGGGGGACGGCACGCGCTTCTGGGAGATGCCCTTCGATGACATGTCGACGAGCTACACGCCCCAGTACGCGATGATGCACGGTACCAATGCCTATACCGTCGAAGCGCCCTACGGAACCTCCGACGCCGTGCGCGCCCTGGAGTACGGCTTCATCGGAAACGCCGACTTCGTGGCACAGAACAAGGATCGCATGTTCAACAACCAGCTGGAGCGCTTCCGCCGCGGGGTCGAGAACATCGACGCGGACACCGTCCGCCCCTACTACGTGAACCAGGCGGACGAGGCGGGTGCCGAGGCGGACGTCTTCCGCCCCCGGGACAACGAGAACCACAACTTCTTCCCCGAGTACTACGTGATACCCCTCGACCCGTCGCTGCAGAAGAACCGTGCCGCCGCGTGCGAGTCCATCGACTTTCTCATCCACAACGGTGTGAGGGTCGAGCAGACGAGCTCCGAGGTCACGGTGGGCGGCGTGACCTACCCGGCGGGCACCGCCGTCGTGGACATGCACCAGGCGAAGCGCAACATGGCCAACTGCGCCCTCTATCCCAACCTCGTGATCAGCGACTGGACGATGGGATCCCTCTACTCCGAGCCCGTGACCAACTTCTCCGAGTTCCGCGGCTACGACATGGACACGGTCCGCACCCCGGGCGCCTTTGGGGAGGCAGGCCTCTCTCAGGTGGACGAGGCGCCCCATCAGAAGAGCGTCACCGAGGGGGAGGGCAGCCTCGCCGTCATCAAGAACAACGGCCTCGATGCGGTCAGGGCAACCAACAGGCTCCTGTCCGAAGGTCGGGGCGTGGGCCTGATCAGCGAGGGCGACGACGCGGGAAGCTACCTCGTCTCGTCTGCAGACTACGATTCCGTCAAGGACGACTTCGTCCTGGACGCCAGGGCAACCGATGCCGCCCCCGCCGCGAAGTCCATCGACGGCGACATCAAGGTCTACGTGCCAAAGGCCTTCGACCCCTACGTCGTGGACGCCGAGGGCAACGAGGTCGGCATGAGGGACTACGAGAACCGGCTCAACACGAACGGCAACTGGGACCGCTTCGCCCTCGAGGACCAGCTTGGCTTCACGGTGACCGACGACCTGGGCGAGGCCGACGTCATCGTCGGCAGCCAGAGCCCCATCAACGCCGACGCGGTGGCCGCGAAGGTCGAGTCCGGCACGCCCTACGTGGCCTACACCGCCGATGCCCTCCAGTTCGTCCAGGACTATGGCCTGGCGGACGGCCTGGACTTCGTGCCCGGCGACGGCGACTGGTGGGGCTTCGACGCACTTGACAGCGTGGAGTTCCCCGAGGACGACCTCGTCACGGCAACGTACAAGAACAGTGGCGACACGCTGATGTACGGTTTTGGCGGCGGCTACATCACCGACGTCCCCGACGGCGCCAAGGTCCTGGTCAAGACCACCGATGCCGAGCCGGTCGAGGGCTTCATGACCCGAGAGTACCTCGAGCGGTACAAGAACCAAGTCCAGGCCATCGACTACGAGAAGGACGGCAAGAGCATCGCACTGTTTGCCAACACGCTCACGAACAAGGCCCATCAGCAGGACGACTACCGCTACCTCAGCGCCGCGATATACTCCAAGCGCCTGGGCGGCGACTTCGTCGCATCCCCATCGCCCCTCTCGAACCCCGCGCTCGTCGTGGTGGCGGTCCTCGTCGTCGCGGGTGCGGCGTACTTCGTCTACCGCAGGCGTGGGGGCGCCGTCAACGACGAGCGCTGATCTCGACCGTTCGGCGAATAGTTCGCACGTCCCGTTGGCGTTGGCATAGCTTTGGTGCTTATGTACACCCTGCGGTAACCTTTCAATGCGGCATGGGCCGCACAAAGATGGAGGAGAGAGACATGAACAGCAACCTCACGCGTCGCAACTTCCTGGGAGCGTCCGCCGTCGCAGCCGCAGGGCTGGGCCTGGTCGCCTGCGGTGGCTCCGGCTCTGACGCCGGCTCCGCGACAACGTCGGACGCCACCTCGTCCATTGCCTCCGAGGACCTGGTGAAGGCTGCGAAGGAGGACGGCACGCTCGTGGTCTACGGCTCCTGCGAGGAGGCCCACGTGGCCGCCTGTTGCGAGAACTTCCAGAAGCTCTTTGGCATCGAGACCCAGTACCAGCGTCTCTCCACCGGTGAGGTCGAGTCCAAGATCGAGGAGGAGAACGGCAACCCCTCCGGCGACGTCTGGTTCGGTGGCACGACCGACCCCTACAACGTCGCCGTCACCAAGGGACTCCTCGAGCCCTATGCGGCCAACAACGCCTCCCACCTCATCAGTGACGCCTACAAGGACGCCGACGGCAACTGGTACGGCATCTACAAGGGCATCCTGGGCTTCTTCTACAACAAGGACGAGCTCGAGCGCAAGGGCCTGGACGCGCCGAAGGACTGGCCCGACCTCCTGGACGAGAAGTACAAGGGCCTCATCTGGATGTCCAACTACAACACCGCAGGTACGGCGAAGCTGGTGCTGAACACCGTCATCCAGAAGTATGGCCACGACGACGGCATCAAGTATCTCGTAGACCTGGACAAGAACATCCAGGTCTACACCAAGTCCGGTTCGGGCCCGTCCAAGAACGTGGGCACCGGCGAGTGCACGATCGGCATCGGCTTCCTGCACGACGCCATCTACCAGATAGTGGACAACGGCTACGGCAACATCGGCATGGTCGTCCCGTCCTCCGGGGCCTCCTTCGAGGTCGGCGCAACGGCCATCTTCAAGGGGGCCAAGCACGAGAACGCGGCCAAGCTCTGGGTCGAGTACGCCCTCTCGCCCGAGTGCGTCGAGCGCGCCCAGGAGGTCGGCGCCTACCAGTTCCTGGTCATCGACAACGCCAAGCAGCCTGAGGTTGCCACCGAGTACGGTCTCGACCCCGACAACGTCATGAAGTACGACTTCGCCGACGCGAAGGAGAACACCGAGACCTACGTGAGCGACATCATGAGCGCGCTCTCCAGCGCGGGCGCCAACACCGGTGACGCCAGCCGCTTCCAGACCGAGTAGCGCCCAGCTCCCAGACCGCGTCGTCCCGTATGGCATCAGCGCCGGGTGGATGGGTCTCGCCATCCACCCGGCTTGCCGTGAGGGACGCACCGTTGGCAGACGACTCAAGGAGGGGAGCAATGGCGAAGAACCAGAGCGTGCGGCTCGACCGCAAGAAGCTCATGGCAGACCCCATCATGGTCACCACGATAGCCGTGCTTGTCGCGTTTCTGACGCTGTTCATCCTGTACCCACTGGCCATCCTCATGGTGGACAGCGTCGTGGGGGAGAGTGGCCTCACGCTCGACGTGTTCAAGCGTGTGCTGGCCATGCCGGCCTTCGACACGGCAATCACCAACACACTCAAGGTGGGCTTCCTCGTGGGCATCCTCGCGGCCCTCATCGGCCTCCTCTTTGCCTATGTCGAGGAGTACGTGCAGCTCAAGACCAGGTTGCTCGGCGGCCTCTTCAAGGTCGTGTCCGTGCTGCCCGTGGTCTCGCCGCCCTTCGTGCTGTCCCTCTCGGTCATCATGCTCTTTGGCAAGGCGGGCATCATCACCCGCTACCTCCTGGGCATCTATGACAACAACGTCTACGGCTTCTGGGGCATCGCCTTGGTCCAGACGCTCACGTTCTTCCCCGTGTGCTACATGATGTTCAAGGGCCTCCTCAAGAACATCGACCCCTCGCTCGAGGAGGCCGCTCGCGACATGGGCGCCTCCCGTTGGAAGGTCTTCACCTCGGTCACCCTGCCACTGATCCTTCCCGGCCTGGGAAACGCCTTCCTGGTTACCTTCATCGAGTCCATCGCCGACTTCGCCAACCCCATGCTCATAGGAGGTTCGTATGACACCCTCGCGACCTCCATCTACCTGCAGATAACCGGCGCCTACGACAAGCAGGGCGCCGCTGCCATGGCCGTCGTGCTTCTCTTCATCACGCTGGCCATGTTCGTCGTGCAGAAGTACGTGCTCGAGGCCCGCTCCACTGCGACGCTCACGGGCAAGGCAAGTCGCGCCCGCATGCTCGTGACGGATGCCTCCGTGCGCGTGCCGCTCTCCGTGCTCTGCGCCGCCATCGCCCTGTTCGTCGTGATGATGTACGTCTGCGTGCCCTTCGGCGCCCTGTTCAAGACCTGGGGCTATGACTTCAGCCTCACCACGAAGTGGTTCCAGCAGATGTTCACCATGCACCACGGCTTCCAGGCCTTCCGCGACTCCTTCGTCCTGTCGTTCGTCGCGGCCCCCATCACCGCGCTGCTCTCCATGATCATCTCCTACCTGGTGGTCAAGCGGGACTTCCGCTCCAAGGGCTTCATCGAGGCCGTCTCCATGCTGGCCATGGCGGTGCCGGGGACCGTCTTGGGCGTGGGCTACATCCGCGGCTTCTCGGGTGGAATCTTCCACACCGGGCTTCTGCAGGGACTCTACGGAACGGGCGCCATCCTCGTCATCGTCTTCATCGTGCGCTCGCTGCCCACGGGCACCCGATCGGGCATCTCGGCCCTGCGCCAGATCGACAAGTCCATCGAGGAGTCAGCCTATGACATGGGCGCCAACTCGCTGCAGGTGTTCATGACCGTGACCCTGCCGCTCATCAAGGACTCGTTCCTCTCGGGCCTCGTGACCGCCTTCGTGCGCTCCATCACGGCCATCTCGGCAATCATCCTGCTCGTCACACCGCAGTTCCTGCTCATCACGGTGCAGATCAACGAGTTCGCCGAGAAGGGGGCCTATGGTGTCGCCTGCGCGTTCGCCACGGTCCTCATCGTCATCACCTACGGTGCGGTGCTTCTGATGAACCTCGCCATCAAGCACTTCGGCACCAGCGCCAAGATCAAAACGGAAGAGGAGGGTTAAGCGATGGCCAAGGAGAAGAAGGGCGTGCTCCTCGAGCATGTGTCCAAGATCTACCAGGACCCCAAGACCGGCAGGGACTTCTATGCCGTCCATGACGCCAACATCGGCATCGAACCGGGGGAGTTCGTGACCCTGCTGGGCCCCTCCGGCTGCGGCAAGACCACCATCCTGCGCATGATCGCGGGCTTCGAGAGTCCCGACGAGGGCGAGATCTACCTGGCGAACGAGCCCATCAACGAGCTCACGCCCAACAAGCGCGACACCGCCATGGTCTTCCAGTCCTATGCCCTGCTGCCGCACTACAACATCTTCGACAACGTGGCCTACGGACTGAAGCTCCGCAAGATGGATGCCGCCACGATCAGGGAGAAGGTCACCAACATCCTCGGCCTCGTCGGTCTCGAGGGCATGGAGGATCGCATGACCAACCAGCTCTCGGGTGGCCAGCAGCAGCGCGTCGCCCTGGCGCGCGCCCTGGTCATCGAGCCAGGCGTCCTGCTCTTCGACGAGCCGCTCTCCAACTTGGATGCCAAGCTGCGTGTGGACATGCGCAGCGAGATCCGCCGCATCCAGCAGGAGGCGGGCATCACGGCCATCTACGTCACGCACGACCAGTCCGAGGCCATGGCACTTTCCGACAGCATCATCGTCATGAAGAAGGGCCTCGTTGACCAGATCGGCGACCCACAGACCGTCTACTATCACCCGGTCGACGAGTTCGTGGCGGACTTCATCGGCGAGTCCAACTTCCTGCGCGGCACAGTTGCGAGCGTCGATGGCAAAGGCGGCGTGGCGACGATCGAGGGCAGCCCGGTCGAGGTCGCCGACCTCAACGGCAAGGCCGCAGGCGATGACATCACGCTGGTGCTGCGTCCCGAGTCCGTCCACGTGGCGGACGAGGGCGTGCTCCCGTGCACGGTCACGCTGTCGCGCTTCATGGGTCACTACCAGAACTACCAGGTGCGTTGCGGTAGGCACCTGATCAAGATCACCGAGTTCAACCCCAAGAACAAGAAGGCCTACGAGGTGGGAGACAAGGCGTCCATTCGTTTCTCCGCAGATGACGTCCACGCGCTGTAGGGTTGGGTGACGTGCGGCTGGCGGACCCCGCGTGCCTCGCGGGCCCGCAAGTCCGTCGGGCCCACGAGGCCGCCTAGGCCCGCAAGTCCGTCATCGGACCCGCGCGGGGTGCGTTTGCCTATCAGCTTTTGTCGCGCGCGTGCACACGATTTCAAAACAGGTGCACGCGCCACAATGTGAGAACCCCGCCGCGCCGCCGCATGGCTGTCCCGCCGCGCCGCCGCTCCCCGTTGCCCCCCACCCGCCGCATGGGTGCTTGGCCGTGCAGGTGCGCGCCTCAGTCGTGCTCGTCGTGCTACCTGTGGTAGAAGGTCCTGCGCTCGAACTTGGGCTCGCAGCAGACGTTGATACCCAGCTTCCGGTAGATGGCCTCGTCGGTAGGCGAGATGATGACCGAGAAGTACGCGTCGCAGCCCTTGAGCTCGCTCGTCGCCGAGATGACGCGTTCGGCCTCGGGATTGGTGGCCGAGCTGATCGAGAGGGCGATGAGCGTCTCGTCAGTGTGGAGGCGGGGGTTGCGGCTGTGCAGGTGCGCGGTCTTGAGGTGGCTGATGGGGGCAAGCGCCTCGTCGGAGACGACATAGGTCCTCTTCGCGACCCCCGCGACACGCTTGAGGGCGTTGAGCAGGAGCGACGAGGCGGCACCCAGCAGCTCGCTGGTCTTGCCGGTGACGAGGGACCCGTCGGGCAGGACCATGGCCGCGGCAGGCAGGCCCGTGACCTCCTCCTTGAGAAGCGCCGCGACGTGCGCGGGGTCGTGGTTCTCGTCCACGCCGACCTCTCGCATGAGGAGGCGGAGCTTGTCGAGCTCGTCCTCGCCCTGCCCCGTGCGCGCTATCCTCTCGGACATGGTGTAGAAGCGTCGGACGACCTCGCTCTTGCCCGCCTCCTGGCAGACGGCGTCGTCGCTGATGCAGTTGCCCACCATGTTGACGCCCATGTCGGTGGGGGACTGGTAGGCGCTCCGACCAAAGATCTTCTCCATCATGGCCCTGAGCACGGGGAAGGTGTCGACGTCGCGATTGTAGTTGACCGTCACCTCGCCGTAGGCCTCGAGGTGGAAGGGGTCGATCACGTTGTCGTCGTCGAGGTCGGTCGTGGCGGCCTCGTAGGCCACGTTCACGGGGTGCTTGAGGGGTAGGTTCCAGACGGGGAAGGTCTCGAACTTGGCATAGCCTGCCTCGGTGCCGCGGAGATGCTCGTTGTAGAGCTGTGACAGGCACACGGCGAGCTTGCCCGAGCCTGGGCCGGGTGCCGTCACCACGACGAGGGGGCGCTCGGTCTTGACGTACTCGTTCTTGCCGAAGCCCTCGTCCGAGACGATGAGGTCGACGCTGGTGGGATAGCCCTCGATGGGGTAGTGGCGATAGACCGGGATCCCCAGCTGCTCGAGGTGCGCCTGGTAGGCCTCGGCCTTGGGCTGGCCGCTGAAGCGCGTGATGACCACGCCTCCGATGGCGAGGCCCATGCTGCGAAAGACATCCATCAGCCGCAGGACGTCCTCGTCGTAGGTGACGCCGATGTCCGAGCGGCGGCGGTTCCGCTCGATGTCGTTGGCACAGATCGCGAAGACGACCTCGGCCTGGTCGGCGAGCTGGGCGAGCATGCGCGCCTTCGAGTCCGGCTCGAATCCGGGCAGGACGCGACTGGCATGGTAGTCGTCGAAGAGCTTGCCGCCAAACTCCAGGTAGAGCTTGCCACCAAACTGAGCGATGCGCTCGCGGATGTGGCTTGCCTGCATCTCGATGTAGCGGTCGTTGTCAAAGCCGGTCTGCACCGTAATCTCCCTCGTCCTTGCGGATGGCCTGTCTCTGGCCGTCCCCGGCCAGGTGCGTCAGGCAATGATGATACGTCACCAGCGAGAGGTCTGCGGCGGCGTGCGTCTTTGGCCAAACGGGCAGCTTCGCGCTAGACTGGATGGCGTTGGCTCGGGGAAGGCACATGTGGGGAGACCAGCATGCCGCAGGCTACGTCGGGCGTCATCCACCGCCCATTTGAGGACGCGGACTTCGATGCCGTCGTCGACATCTGTGTCCGCATCTGGTGCACGGGCGTCGAGGGTGTCTACGATCGCATGATCTTTGGTCGCGTCATGACGGCCGGGGCCCTCAGACGCTCCCAGATCGCCACCGTCGCGACCAAGGACGGCGTGGTCGTGGGGGCATGCTTCGGCGGGCTCTCCCAAGGTGGATCCAGCACGACGAACGAGGTGTGGAGCGTACGCTTCGACGAGCTCATGACCATCGCCCGCAAGCGCGCCAAGATCGGCGGTATCGAGGTAGAGGAGACCCTCTTCAGCAGGCTTCGGATGTATACCACGGCCGACGTCTTCATCTCGTTTGGCTACACCAACGCGGAGTCCGAGGTCAACCTCCTGGTGGTCGACCCACGCCACATGCACGAGGGCATAGGGACGCGGCTCTTCGAGGACATGGTCCTGGCCCTGTGCTCCGAGGACGCCCATGGTTGCTTTGTGGTGCTGCGGGAGGACTATGACCTGGAGTTCTTCGAGCATCGGGGGCTTAGCTGCATCCAGAGGAAGGGCGGTGCCTCCGGTGACACGGGCGATCGCGTCATCTACCTCTACGGACGTCGCCTCTAGGGGGCTGACCCGCAGGGCCGGGACGCGCGATACCTGAGACCCGCAAGGCCGGGACGGGCGGGTTCCGAGACGCGTGGACCCAGGATGCATGAGGTCTAAGACGTCTTGTCGCTCACCGATGGTTTTGCGCTGATGCTGGCTGTAAAATTGCTATTACGTCATCTGCTGGCTAAGATTGTGTGGATGCGGCGGTCAGAACGACCGCCAACATCGAAGGGATGAGACATGGGACTCCTCGACAGGATCAAGGACACGTTCTTCTCGGCTGACGGAGAGCTTGCCAGGCCTAGGCCTGCGACCTTCGATGTCCTCCCCAACACCGTGCATGCGCCCGTCACAGGCATGGTCGTGAGCCTGGAGGAGGTCAACGACGAGGTCATCTCGGGCGGGCTGTTTGGTCGGGGCTGTGGCGTCATGCCCGTCGATGGCGTCGTCTATGCGCCGGTCTCTGGCTGCGTGAGTGTCACGGCCGTAACCAACCACATGATCGGCATGACCATGGACGTCGGCGTCGAGCTTCTCATCCACGTGGGCCTGGGCACGGTCGACATGGACGGCAGGGGGTTCGAGCGACTGGTCGAGGAGGGGCAGGAGGTTGTCGCGGGCACGCCGCTTCTGGTCTTCGACCGCGAGGAGATCGCCGAGTCGGGCTATGATGACGTCGTGACCTGCGTGGTCACCAACTACTCCAACTTCGACGGGGTCGAGGGCGTCTACGAGAGCGGTACCCTCATTGGAGGTCGTCCGCTGGTCAAGGTCGGGGACCCTCTGCTTGTCGTCCGCCACGCCGCAAGGTAGCGTTGCGCCCCGGCCCGTGCGGCGCGATGCCGGAGAAGGCCGGGGATGCGGAGAGGGCGTTCGGCAGGTTTTGGGGCACGTCCCGTCGTTGCAGGTCCTTGATGGCATGAGGCCCGGTCGTCCTCAGATCCCTGCGACGCCACCTCGAACGTTCTCCCGCAGCTGGAGGGCGAGGCGCTCCGTCGCGGGGGCGTTGTCTATCGTGATGGACGTCCCAGTCATGGGGAACGTCCGCGGCACGCATAGGTGTACGGTCGTGCTGCGGCTCGTGGTGACTCGAGCCATGCTGCGGTGCCCGACCTCGACGAGCCTGACAGAGAGGAGCTCCCCCAGGGGGATGGTCCCTTGCTCCCAGAGGATGCGGGCGCTCTCGCCAAAGCCCTCGAACGAGCCCTCAACAAGCGCTGCACTGGCGGGGGCGCTTTCCCCGACGCAAAAGAGAATGCGCATATCCTATCCAAACTTCGTTCCATTTTATTAGACATATGAAAGGTAGCACCATCAGACCAGATAGAGAGTTCATATACTCGTTATAGGCTGACAACGTGCTTTGAGCGGATGGGATGTTCGGTAAGCGGTAACGGCACAAACAGCATGCTAATAGCATTAATTCAAACATATGATGCATAATATAGAATGCCAAGGGTGCCTATGGCGTATGAATCGACGTATGTTCCCACATGCGTTCCATCCGGTGCCCACGGACCTCGACGGAGGCGGGGCAGACGGTGCTCGGGGAAACTGGTGCCAGCGCCCGCTCGTCCGTGCGCTATCCTGTTCGGGCCAAGGGCACCCTGCCGGCGCCGGAGCCACTATTCCCAGACGGTGATTGTCCATGATGCGAGTGAGCCACGCCATACTGCATGCCTTCGACTTCGAGAGCGGGACGTCGTATCCCAGCGATCGGGAGCTCGACCTGGGCAGTCGTCCCGTGAAGTCCTACGTGCAGCGTCATATGCGCAAAATCGCCTCGAGCGCCGAGAGCCGGCATGGGACGTTTGCCGAGGACAGCTCGTTTGGCGCCGGCCTGGCCGAGTACTTTGCCGGGCGCGTGGGCTTCGTGGAGCTCTCGCAGCAGCTGGCCCAATTCATGTGGGAGCAGCTGCGGATGTGCGATGACCTCGTGGAATGCGACCTACTGGTCTGCGACTTCACGGACACCAAGGACATGAGGGCTCGGACGGCGGTCCTGGCCGATGGTGTGGTGGCGGCAGCTGTGTCGGACGATCCGACAGCGGTTGGTTCCGAGGACCTCTCCCAGCGCCTCTTTGGGATGGCAGTCCTGCCGCGCAGGCAGGCCTTCGTGCACGACCTGGGCAACGATGCGACGGGCGCTGCTGCCAACGACATCCTGAGCCAGGACGCCACGCTTCCCAACCCGTCACAGAAGGTCGATTCCTACCTGCTGGTCGACTTGGCCACAGCTGCCATCGACTTTCGTGACAAACCACGCGCGATTGGCGGTCGGGAGGTCGAGATCATCCCGGAGCGCCTGCTGCAATGCAGCTCACAGGCATCCAGCAGGGAGCTCGTCGAAGCGGTCGAGGACATCGTGGAGGGCGTCGCCGAGGAGCATGGCCTGAACGCCGCCTGCGCCGTGGCCCACGCCAAGGCCTGCGTCGCGGCCACCGCCGAGCGCGACGAGTCCTTCTCTCCCGAGGAGGTCGGTCGCCAGGTGTTCGAGGGCCAGCCCGAGGTGCAGGAACACTACGAGCGCGTCGCGCATGAGAGGAAGCTGCCCGAGGAGGTGCCCGTACGGCGCGGCGTCGCCAACCGACTGGCGAAGAGCCATAAGATCAAGACGGACACGGGCATAGAGATCACGTTTCCCTCGGAGTATGCGGCCGACTCAAACTACATCGAGTTCACGGCCGACGCCGACGGCAACGTCTCGATCCTGATCAAGAACGTCGGGCGCATAGAGAACCGCTGAGGGCGTGGATGCTGTGGGCTCGGGTGAACGCGAGCGTCGTGTCGTCCGAGCGCCTCTCGTCCAGCGCGTAGCCGCGCTCGTCGAAGTCGCGCATCTCGACGACGGAGTCCACGCCCCTCTCCGCGCACCAGCGCACGAACGTGCCCCGGGTGGCCTTGGCTTCGGTCGCGCGTTGCACCAACCTGTCGTCGCTCGTCCTGATGTCCCCAAACAGGCAGGTCACCACCCGTGGCCCCGTACCCAGGGCATGAGGTGGCGCGTCCCTGGCATGTTGGGGCAACATGGCCCTTGCGTACTTGATCGATGCCAGGTTCACGATGGTGTCCACGTCGCGCCCGGAGCACAGGGCGTCGTAGGGGCGACCGCCCCAGTACTGGTACAGGTTCCGAGCACCGTCGACGGCGAGCCCGGCCTGCATCTCCAGGCGATAGGGGACCACGCCATCGAACGGTCGCAGCAGACCGTAGAGCCCGCTGGCGATCCGCAGGTGCTCGCCCAACCACGACAGCTGACGCTCGTCCATCACGGATGCACGTAGGTGCTGGTATTGGATGCCATCGTAGGCCATGACCGCAGCCGTGAGGGTGCCTGTGTCCGCAGCCATGTCCTCAGCGAGCGTTCGCACCCGACGGGCATTCTCCGCGGCCAGCCGTTCGCTGCACCCCCACAGCTCCCTAAGCTCCACGTAGCTCAGGGAGCGCAGCTGACGCGCCAGAGATACCGCATCCGAGAGGAACTGCGGCTCCGTTTGCGCGAACGGCGGCCCTTCGACGGGACGCATCCTCTTGGCGGGCGAGATGATCAGCCTGAGGGACATCTAGGGCTCCGTCCTCAGCCGCTCTACGATGAACTGCGAAAAGCGTCGGGCGGCTATCGGAAGCGTCTCGCTGCGCTTGCAGGCTATGGATATCGTCCTTTCGGGCCGCTCCGCTATGGGGCGCACCACGACGCCCTGGCCAAAGCCACTCAGCATGAGCTCGTACAGGATCGAGACGCCCAGCCCGTGCCTGACCATCGCCAGGATGGAGTAGTCGTCCGTCACCTCGTAGCTCACCTGTGGATGCAGCCCTGCATGGGAGAAGGCGTCCATGGCCACGGACTGCTCGCCTTCGTCCAGCTGGATAAGCGTCTGGTCCGCCAGCTGTGCCAGCGTCACCGCATCCGCTGTGCCCGCTGCCGCCCGCACCGTCCCCGCCATCCCCGACGCGCCCGTCGTTCTTGCCTTCGCGCTTGCGATGACGGGAACGTCTGCGACGGGAGCCCTCGCATCCCCCTCGGCGAGGGGATGACTCTCGGGAAGCACGGCCATCATCTGGTCTCGAAAGAGCGGCACAACCTCGAGCCCTGCGGCAGAGGCGCTCGTCTGGTTCGTGAAGCCCAGGTCACATGCTCCGGAGTGCAGCCAGTCTGCGATGGAGGTGTACTCGCCCTGGCGAAGGACGAAACGAACGTCTGGGTATCGCGTGCGAAACTCCTGCATCAGCGGAGGCAGCAGGTTGCGGCTGACGCTCGTGAAGGTACCGATCGTGACGGTTGCGTTCTCAAGGCCCTCCATCTCGCGCTGACGTGCGAGGAGCGCCTCCTCGTCCAGCGCAATTGCGCGCAGGTAGGGGAGGTATTGGCGTCCGTCCTTCGTGAGCGCCGCCTCGCCCTTCCGGCGTTCGAGCAAAGTGCAGCCCAACTCGCCCTCGAGCGCCTTGACGGCTTGGCTTACCGCGCTTTGGCTATAGCCCATCTGCTGTGCCGCCCGCGTGAAGCTCTCGGACTCGACCACACGGAGGAATATTGCATATCTGGAGATTCTCATCCGCATCGCACCAGTGCCATCCTTCCGCAGGGCATCTAGCTCTTCTTTAGTTTATTGAGAAGAATCACTTATGTGTTGATAAGAAACATGCGTTTTACTAATGGTACTCCAGCATGGTATCAAGGGCTGGCGGGAGTCGAAGGCAGACGAGGGGGGACGGCGACCGATGGGAGACCTCAGGGGCTTCTCTGCCCGGCATGGGCAGGCACTGTGCGATGGTGTGCGTGACGGCATACCCATCGGCCTGGGGTATCTGGCCGTCTCGTTCTCGCTTGGCATCGCAGCGCGCAACGTAGGGCTGGATCCGCTGCAGGGGCTCCTCGCAAGCCTGCTCAACAACGCCTCGGCAGGCGAGTATGCCGCCTTCACCCTCATGGCAGCCGGCGGGACCCTGCTTGAGATGGCGGTCGTCACGCTCGTCGCCAACGCCCGCTACCTGCTCATGAGCTGCGCGCTGTCACAGCGCTTCGCCCCCGGCACGCCTGCCATCCACCGCATCCTGGTGGGCTTCGACCTGACGGACGAGATCTTTGGCATCGCGGTCGCCCGCGACGGCTTCGTCGATCCCTACTACAGCTACGGGGCGATGATTCCCGCGCTGCCCTGTTGGGCGGGCGGCACGGCACTGGGGATCGTCGTGGGCAACATCATGCCCCCGCGCGTCGTCAGTGCCCTTTCCGTGGCGCTGTTCGGCATGTTCCTTGCCATCATCGTGCCGCCTGCGCGCAGGAACCGTGCAGTCGGCGCGTTCGTCCTCCTCAGCTTCCTTGCCAGCTGGGCCTTCACCTGGGCGCCCTTGGTCTCCGCCTGGTCGGGTGGCACGCGCACCATCGTGCTGACGGTCGCCCTGTCGTCGCTCGCGGCGCTGCTCTTCCCGGTTGCCGAAGGCGATGATGCCACAGTCTCCGAAGGCGCCGCTGGAGCCGAGGGAGGCGCCGAGGCCGCGGCAGACGTCACCCCCCAGACCACGGGCCCCGTCCTCGATGCCCAGGGGGCTGTCGATGCCGCCTAGCCCGTACCTCTACATCGCGGTCATGGCGGCTGTCACGCTGCTCATCCGCGTGCTTCCCCTCACCCTCATCAGGGGGCAGATCACCAATCGCTTCGTGCGGTCGTTCCTCTTCTACGTGCCCTACGTCACCCTTGCGGTGATGACCTTCCCGGCCATCGTCGAGTCCACCAACTCGCCTGTCGCGGGAGCGGTCGCGCTCGTTGCGGGCATTGCGGCTGCGTGGTCTGGTGCGTCCCTCTTTCAGGTGGCCGTTGGCTGCTGCGCCATCGTGTTCGTGCTGGAGCTGCTTCTCGTCTAGCGCTAGGGTGTCGGGTCACGCATGGCCTTCCTGCCGAATGATGTTGGGTCACGCTCTGGCAGATGGCTTTGCGCGGGGCTTGCCGCAAGATTGGTGCAGAGAAACCCCTCCCATTCGGCCAACGGCCACGCCTTCGCGCCTCGTGTCCGCATACAATCCTGTGGCTTGCTGGGCCGTTGCGCCGAAGGCTGGCGCACCTGCGTGCGGAGGTAGGGACACATGTCGCTTCCCGTCTATGCGGCCGTGGCCGCCCTTATGCTGCTCAAGGCCGTTCTTCTCGACCGTTGTGCACGGCGTCTGGCAGGACGTGAGCTGGGAGGGCGAGCATGTGGATGCGGCACGGCGCCGGGACCGGACGACCGCCCACCAGGCGTGCGGCATCCGGTGGCCTGCCTAACGTACGTCGTTGCGTCCATGACCATCGTGGCACGCTATGGCGTCACCCCTGAGGCAGCAGGGTCGCTTGGCCTCGCGGACGTCCTGCTGGTGACTTCGCTCACGGACCTCGACCTGCGCATCATCCCCAATGGTTGCGTCGCGGCCCTGGTCGTGCTGCATGTCGTTCGCGTCCTCGTCGCCGAGCATATGGGCCTTATGCCATCAGGCCAGACGGCTTGGGACGTCCTTGTGCCTGCGCTGGCCTGCTCCCTGGCCGTCTTGGGGACCCTCGTCGCCCTCGCCGTCGGCATGGACGCCCTCCTCGGCCACGAGAGCGTCGGCGGGGGTGACGTGAAGCTGCTTTCGGCCGTCGCCTTCTGCCTTGGATGGCGGCAGTTCCTGCTGGCCTTGGTCATGGCATGCCTCCTGGGCATTGCGGGATACCTGGCGGAAGTGCTTGGGAGGGGCGCTTTGGGCTGGCTGCGCGGAGGACATGCTGCGACGGGCGGCCCCGCAGGAACCTTTCCCTGGGGGCCGTCGATAGCGCTTGCCTGCTGGCTTACGCAGCTTTTTGGTCAGCAGGTGGTCAGTCGGTGCCTGAGCCTTTCCCTCGGAGGGCCATAACCGCGAGCCGATGCCAAGCAACCCCCTGAAGAAGCTGACGATGCCATCCCACCACGAGTCGCCCCGAGCGGGATCCGAGTAGTCGCTGGGGTCATTGCCCTCCGCCTGCAGGAGGTTTGCCGCGTCAGAGTCGAAATCGAGCGTGGTGTTGGACAGGACCATGCCAGCCGAGGTCATTCAGGCGCGTGTGGAAGTTGAGGAATGCTAGTGCTAGGCTGAGGGGGGCGGGTAGTATATCGGGAACTGCCCACTTCAAAACCTGCTCACCAGCGTTCGAATGTCATCATTCGTAGCCAATATCGAACAAGGGGACAGAACTTGACTCACAGGAACCTCACGCGTCGTGACGCGCTCCGGCTCTTCATCGCGGCGGGTGCTGCGGCCGCCATGAGCCCCGCAAAGCATGCCCTCGCGGATACCGAGAGCGACCTTGCCGCGGCGCAGTCGCAGCTCGACAAGGTCCAGGCCCAGCTCGACCAGATCGCCGCAGACTACGAGGCCCTCTCGGAGGAGAACAGCAGGACCAAGGACGAGATCGAGGGCGTCCAGGACCAGATCGACAACACCCAGGGCGACATCGACAAGAAGCAGGACGAGCTGGACGAGAAGAAGGAGCAGCTTTCCAAGCGCGTCTCGTCCGCGTACAAGTCTGGTGCCGACGGATTCCTGAGCGTGCTCTTCTCGTCCACGTCGTTCGAGGAGCTCTCCTCCAACATCTACTACCTCGACAAGATCTCCGAGAACGACAAGCAGATGATCGAGGACGTCAAGTCCATCAAGGCCGAGCTGGAGACCAAGAAGGAGGAGCTCGAGTCCCAGAAGGGCGATCTCGAGGCCCTGAATGCGACCCAGGTGCAGCAGCTCAGCGACATGCAGGCCAAGCAGGACGAGGCCACGCGTACGCTCAACGGCCTCTCTCAGCAGGTCAAGGACCTTATGGCCCAGCGTGACGCCGAGCTCGAGGCCATGGCCAAGGAACGCGCCGCCCAGGAAGCCGCCGCAGCCGCAGCGGCGGCCAGCTCAAGCTCGCGCTCGAATCCCAACACCAACTCAAACCCGGGCGGCGGCTCGCCCAACGTCACGGGCGACCTCCCCAGTGGCGGCTCCACCACGGGTTCCCAGCAGCGGGTCATCAACGCCTGCTACTCGACGCCCTCGCCAGGCGCGGGCCTGTGCGCCATGTGGGTCTCGCGGGTCTTCTCCAATGCGGGGTACGGCTATGCGTCGGGCAATGCCAATGACATGTACAACGCCTGGTGCTACAGCTCGGATCGCTCGGCGCTGCAGCCGGGCATGATCGTCGCCGTCTCCACGCACAGCCACACCTCCGCCGGCCGCATCTATGGTCACATAGGCATATACATCGGCGGCGGCATGATCATGGAGAACATAGGCTCCATCAACACCCAGAGCGTCAACAGCTGGATCAGCTACTACGGCACCACGGTCACCCCACGCTGGGGCTGGCTCATGGGAATCCAGCTGGCGTAGGCACGGGTTTCGGGTCTCCCGGCCAGCATGGGTCCCTCATCCGCTCGCCCTTGTCAGACGACGAAGATGAGGGCGGACAGCGTTATGCAGGTTGCTCCGGCCAGGACGAAGAGGTGCCATACGAAATGCAGGTAGGGGACCTTCTTGGTCACGTAGAAGCCGCAGCCCACGGTGTAGCAGATGCCCCCCGCCAGAAGGAGCGCAAACGCCGGCGTGGGCAAGAGGCGGTGGATGTCGGCAAGCTTAAACGCGACGGCCCAGCCCAGTCCCAGGTAGACGAGGGCCGACGCCCACTTGGGCTGCCGCTCGCGTAAGAATGCCTCGCCCACGACGCCTAGGACAGCGACGACCCACACCGCCACTCCCAGAGGTATGCCGCCGCAGTCCGCGAGCGCGACGAAGGCGAACGGGGCGTAGCTCCCTGCGATCAGCAGGTAGATGGCGCTGTGGTCCAGGATGCGAAACACGCTCTTGGCCCCCCTTGGGGTAAGCGCGTGGTAGAGCGTCGAGAACGTGAACTCCAGGACCAGGGTGACGCCCATCATGAGCGCGGCCAGCAGGTGCATACCGCCCCCATGCTGGACTGCGCGCACGATGAGGAGCACGAGCGCCGCGATCGACAGCAGCGCGCCGATGCCGTGCGAGACCGAGTTGGCAATCTCCTCGCCGGTCGAGTAGCGCCGGGCCACCCTGTTTGCGTCTTTGCGTGGTCGTGTACCGTTCACCGAGCTCGCCTCCCGCTCTCACAGTCCGCATGCGGACATGGTCCCATCTGCTCAGCCGTCACTGCGGGCGAAGCCGTTGCGCATACCCAGGCTCGCCGTGAGGAGCACCTTACCCAGCACGTCATCGGTCTGCCCGCGCAGCATGGATGCGACCTCGTCGTTTGCCTGGCCCAAAAGCTCGGCCGCGCCCTCGTGGCCCAGGCTCCCCTCGCTCACGAGGGCGTCCCACTTGGCGACGGATGCGTGGCCGCGTGCGCCCACGGCCTCCTGGTAGCGCTCGATGTGGGCGGCGCAGGCGCCGAAGTGGGCATCCGCCAGCGCGGCTATGAGGCGATTCGCCCAGTAGAAGCTCTCGGTCGTGACGGTCCCCGTGGTGTTGGCCAGGTACTCGGGCGTGCGGTCGACGTTGGCGTAGAACGGGGCCAGGGCGTTGAAGGCGTTGGAGCCATAGGTCATCCACTGTATGGCGCGGCAGGACTCGGGCGCGTAGGGACGCAGCTGGATTGCGGCGAGCTGTCCGTTGCGGTTGATGCCGATGGGGCGGTAGGCACCGCGCGTCGCGGGCGTGCCAGCGCTGCCATAGGGGTCGAACGGCGTGCCCTGGTAATGCAGGGACAGGGCGTACTTCACGTCCTCGATGGTCACCTTGCGCTTAGGCGTCGCATCCCAGGGGAGGTCGTCGTCCTCTGGTCCCCAGCCCTCCCCGTCATAGCCGAACTCCAGCGTGCCCCTCAGGAAGCGGTGGACGGCCCAGGCACGTGGGGTGTTGTAGACGTGGTCGGCGTCGTTGTGGCTGCCGAAGGCGGTGCGCGGGTTGAAGACGCGCCTGGCGTGCGCGTCTCGCCCACCCTCCTCGGCACCTGCACCGAAGTCCGGGTCAAGACAGAGGTGATGGCGCGCCATCCATTCGGCCAGGTCGGCGGAGCACAGGTGATCGCGACCCTCGCCCAGGGCGTCGTCCAGGTCGAAGGAGTCGATGCCCAGCTGGTTGGGCATCACGACGTAGGAGTCGTCGGGGATGCGGCGAGCGATCCAATGGTGGCCTCCCACGGTCTCGAGCCACCAGATCTCGTCCACGTCGCTGAAGGCGATGCCGTTCATCTCGTAGGTGCCGAACCCCTCGAGCAGCGCGCCCAGGCGCAGGACGCCCTCGCGCGCGGAGCCGATGTAAGGCAGGACCAGGGTGAGCATGTCCTCCTCGCCGATACCGCCGGCCCGTTCGGGGCGATATCCCCCCTCGTCGGGCGCCCCCTCGGCAGCAACCAGCTCGACCAGGGGATCTGCCCCCAGCACGCGCTCGTTGGTGGTGAGGGTCTCCGTGGCCGACATGGCCACGTTGCTCTCGTTCACGCCCGCCTCGGCCCAGATGCCGTCCTTGCCCAGGGCATCGGGGACCGAGCTGTAGCGCTGGGGGTCGTCCGGCAGGTCGATCTCGACGTGACTCAGGACGGAGCGGTAGTGGCGTGGCTGGTCGGCGGGCTGGACCACGACGAACCTCTTGGGGGTGAACTCGCCGTTGGGGGAGTCCTCGTTGCGGGCTATGATGGTCGAGCCGTCGTAGCTCGCCCCCTTGCCGACGAGCAGGGTCGTGCAGGGCATGGGTGCCTCCGTTTCGCATGGACGTGACGCTGTCACGCGTTTGCTTTCCGCGTCACATTTTACCCGCCGCCATCAGTCCCCTCGCGCGCACATGGCATAATCGCAACGCACCACGATACGATCGACGCGCAGATTGGCCGCTCTGTCGGCCTGCGACACAAGACGGGGGCAACGGCATGGCCATGGAGTTCAAGAGGAAGCTACCCATTCCCAAGGAGATACGCGAGGAGATGCCGCTCCCCGCGGGCGCGACCTCCTCCAAGGCCTCCTTCGACGCAGAGGTCGCCCGCATCATCAGGGGTGAAAGCACAAAGCGCCTGCTGGTCATCGGACCCTGCTCAGCCGACCGCGAGGACGCCGTCCTCGACTACGTGGTTCGTCTCGCGAGGTTGCAGGAGGAAGTCGCGGAGAAGCTCGTGATCATCCCGCGCGTCTATACCAACAAGCCGCGCACCAGGGGCACCGGCTACAAGGGGCTGCTGCACAACCCCGATCCCGAGGGTGCCCCCGACCTGCTCGAGGGCGTCCGCGCCATACGTCACATGCACCTGCGGGTGGTGGAGGAGTCCGGCATGTTCACGGCGGACGAGATGCTCTATCCCGAGAACTACCAGTACCTGGTCGACATCCTCTCCTACGTCGCCGTGGGAGCGCGTTCCGTGGAGAACCAGGGGCATCGTCTGGTGGCGAGCGGCATTCCCGTGCCCGTGGGCATGAAGAACCCCACCGGCGGCTCGACTGCGGTCATGCTCAACTCCATCTACGCCGCGCAGGCGCCGCAGACCTTCATCTTCCGCAACTGGGAGGTCGCCACCACGGGCAACGCCCTCGCCCATGCGCTCCTGCGTGGCTATCAAGGGCTCGACGGCATCAACTACCCCAACTACCACTACGAGTACCTGGAGCGCCTTGCAGAGCGCTACGCACGCGACATGTACGAGAGCCCCGCAGTGGTCATCGACTGCAACCATGACAACTCGGGCAAGCGCCCACTGGAGCAGACCCGCATCGTGAACGAGGTGCTCGACAGCGTGAGGCGCTCCACGAGCATCGCAGGCCTCTTCCGTGGCTTCATGGTCGAGTCCTACCTCGAGGACGGTGCTCAGCCCGTGGGCGGAGGCGTCTTCGGCAAGTCGATCACGGACGCCTGCATCGGCTGGGAGAGGACCGAGCTTCTGGTCAGGGGGATGGCCGAAAGGCTGTAGGGATCTAGGCCCCCAGCAGTACGCCTGCGTACACGAAAAGCGCCATGGCGGCGACGAATCCGAAGGCGTACCGGGCGATCCTGCCCATGACCTCGCCGTCCTTGCCGATCAGGCCACAGGCGGCGGTGCCGATGGCGATGTTCTGGGGCGAGAGCATCTTGCCGGCGGACACGCCGAGGGAGTTGGCCGCGCACAGCCAATAGGGGTCGGCATCGATCGATGCGGCGGCCTGCTCCTGGACGGTGCCAAAGAGCACCTCGGAGGAGGTGCCCGACCCCGTGACGAAGGTCCCGAGGGCCCCCAGGATGGGCGCGACGAGCGGGTAGAGGGTGCCCAGGGTGCCGACGAAGAAGGCGGCGACGCTGGCGATCATGCCCGAGTAGCCCATGACCTTGGCACAGGCTAGGACGCAGAGCATCGTGGCGATGGTCTTGGACATCTGTCGGATCGTCGCCACCAGCACGCGAGCCATGTCCGCAGGCGGGCAGCCCTGCACCAGCCCTCCCACGAAGCCGCAGGCCAGGATCAGCACGCCGGGGGTGTTGACCCAGGAGAAGGTCAGGGTGGCCTCGGGGTCGCCGGAATAGACGTTGACCGTGCTCCTGAGGGCGGAAAGCGGCTCGTGGACGAAGGGGACGAGCTTCGAGGTCAGCACCAGCACCATAAAGATCAGGAGGAAGGGGCACCACGCCCTGAGGGCCTCACCGACGCCTGCGCTGCCGTTTGCGGGGGCTGCCTCGCCGCCCGTCTCGTCCCCTCCTGCGAGGGCATATGCGGCAGGCACCTCTGCGTTGGACCTGAGCGCGATGAGGAAGGTGACGCCGAGCGACACCACGGCGGCGACGACCATGGGGAGGTCGGCTCCGACGAACTGAGCTGCCACGACCTCGGACAGCGAGACGGAGATGCCAGCGGCCAGCGTGATGGGCAGGACCCCCCTGAGCGCCCTAGCGCCACCTCCCACCAGCATGACCATGAGTATGGGCGTGACGATTACGAATGGGGCCACCTGTAGGGCCTGGGTGACGGCCAGGCGCACTGGATCGAGCCCCGTGATGCTTGCGAGCGTGGTGGTGGGAATCCCGATGGAGCCGAACATCGTGGGGACGCCATTGGCGAGCAGGCACGAGAGGATGGCGAGCAGGGGGTCGAAGCCCAGCGCCATGAGCATGGAGGCGGGAATGGCGACGGCGGTGCCGAAGCCCGCCATGCCCTCGAGGAAGCCGCCAAAGCACCAGCCTATGAGCAGGACCAGCACGCGTCGGTCGGCGGATACCGAGGTCAGCATCCCCTTGATCGTCTCCATGGCCCCGGTGTGCACGGTGAGGTTGTAGGTGAACACCGCAGCGACGATGACGATGACTATGGGCCACAGGGCCATGAGGACGCCCTCGAGCGCGGCCGTCGCGAGGTCGGGGACCGGCATCCCCCACACCGCAGCCGCCAGTATGGCGCAGGTGGCGAGGGCGCCCAGGCTGGCCCGGTGGGCCTCCAGCCCAAGCACGCAAAGCGCGATGACCAACCAGATGATCGGGAGCAGTGCGAGCACGAACATCAGGAGCAGCTGACCCATGGTGGCCTCCTTGTGGTGGCGGGTGCGGCCTGGCGCGGCGGCCGTGGCTTCGACACCCATTATCCCTCGTTGGGGGCGTGTGGGCGAGAGGGATGCAGGTTCTTCTCCGCAAACTGAAAATCCTGTGAATACCAGGTGAACCGTGGCCGGTCAGCGCCATCGGCGACCGTGTCGGGCAGCCTTCCCGTGGTCGAGGGAGAAGACCGAGAGCGGGAGGAGTTTGGCTCGCCCGTGATCGTCTGATGTAGTACACTTGTTCTGCATCTAGTCAAGGGAAGCACGCCGCCTTGCCTGCGGCACGGACGGATGGGAGAGCGCCATGTTCAAGCAAGCCACCACAACGCGCGTCGCAGCCTTCTTCGCCGACGGTCTCGAGGAGTGCGAGGCGCTGGTCGTATGCGACCTGCTGTACCGCTCCGGCATCCCCTGCGACAAGGTGTCCATCACGGACAACCTCGCCGTCGTCTCGAGCCATGAGGCGACTGTGGTTTGCGACCGTTCCCTGACGGACGAGGACTTCAGCTTCGATTCCTACGACCTGCTGTTCTTGCCAGGTGGCATGCCGGGAACCAAGAACCTGCGTGCCTGCAAGCCACTCTGCGAGGCCGCAAGCTCCTTCGTCGCGTCCGGCAGGACCGTGGCCGCCGTGTGTGCCGCACCCTCCATCCTGGCCGAACTTGGCCTGCTCGAGGGCAGGCGCGCCACCGCCAACCCTGGCTTCCAGGGCGTGCTGGCAGACCATGGCGCCACCGTGTCGCAAGACGCCGTCGTGGAGGACGGCAACCTCGTCACCAGCCAGGGACTGGGTACCTGCATCGAGCTGGGCCTGACCCTGGTCCGCCGCATCCTGGGTGGCGATGCCGTGCGGGCCTGCGGGGACCAGATCGTCTATACCCGCTAGGATGCGGCGGTGCCTGCGGCAAGGCCAGCACCCGCGGCAAGGCCGCGACAGTACCTGGTCATAGACCTCAAGAGCTTCTACGCCTCGGTCGAGTGCGTGGAGCGGGGGCTCGATCCCATGACCACGGACCTCGTGGTTGCCGACCTGTCGCGCACCAAGAAGACCATCTGCCTGGCGGTGTCGCCCTCGCTCAAGGGGAAGGGCGTCCGCAACCGCTGCCGCCTGTTCGAGATCCCCGACGGCCTGCTCCGGCATACTGTCGTCGCGGTCCCCCGCATGAGGGCCTACATCGAGCGCTCGGCGGACATCTACGGCGTGTACCTGCGCTATGTCGCTGCAGATGACATACACGTCTACTCCATCGACGAGGCGTTCATGGACGTGACGGGCTATCTCGACCTCTATGGCTGCGATGCCCGCGAGCTGGGGGAGCGCATACGGCAGGACGTGGTCGCATCCACGGGCGTCCCGGCGACCTGCGGCCTAGGGCCCAACCTCTACCTGGCCAAGGTCGCGCTCGACATCACGGCCAAGCACAGCCCCGGCTTCTTCGGGGAGCTGGACGAGGACCGCTACAAGGAGACGCTCTGGTGCCATCGTCCCATCACGGACTTCTGGCGCGTGGGGGCGGGCACGGCCCGGCGCCTGGCCGAGCTGGGCATCCATACGATGGGCCAGCTGGCCCTGTACCCACAGGACCCGCTCTTTCGCGTCTTCGGCGTCGATGCGGAGATCCTGATAGACCACGCCTGGGGTCGGGAGCCCGTGACCATCGCGGACATCAAGGCGTATCGCCCGCGTTCCCACTCGATCGCGAACAGCCAGGTGCTGGGTCGTGACTACGCCTACGAGGGTGGCCTGCTCGTGGCAAAGGAGATGTGCGACGCCCTGATACAGGAGCTGGTCGACCAGGGGCGCCTGGCGTCGTCGCTGACCATCGGCATCGGCTATCGTGCGACGGCCCGGGAGAAGGCGGACCTCTCGCGCGTTGCCAACACGTCCGAGGGGCGGGCGGGCGAGCATGGGCGACGGGCGAGCCGGGGCGAGTTCATGGAGTCCGGTGGCGCGTCCTTCGTGGCTCCCACCAACTCCCGCGCGGCCATCATGGCCGAGCTCGAACCACTGTTTTCCCGCGTCGCCCTTGGCACGCGACCCATCCATCGCCTGAACGTGACCCTGGGTGGCGTCATGGAGGAGGATGCCCCAGGTCTGCAGGGCAGCCTCTTCTCGGATGCCGCCGAGCAGGCGCGCGAGCGCCGCCGTCAGGACGCCATTGGGGCGGTGCGACACAAGTTTGGTAGAAACGCGCTGCTCAGAGGCATTGACCTGCTTCCCGACGCCACGGCTCGCGAAAGGAACGCGCAGATAGGGGGCCATCGCAGTGGGGAGTAGCCGCAGTGGGATGTAGCGAAGGCACAGCTCGGCCGGGCGCAGGTTCCAGCGGGTCAGGGACGCCGCGGCCGCACATGCCCGTAAGCGAACGGGCGAAGATATTCATCCCGTTCGAGCCGCTCAGGGGCTTTCGGCAGGCCCTGCGCGAGCGCGAGCGGGCACAGCTCGTGCAGCCCCGCGCCGATCTGACCGAGAACCAGATGGAAGAGCTCTCGCGTGAAATGGCCGCCCTCGCCCCCGGAGACATGGTGCGCGTTACGCATTATGTGGACGACCACTACGAGGAGACCGTGGGCTGCGTGACCAAGGTGTCCGCCTCGGACTCCCTCCTGCACCTCGTGGGACGGCCGCTGCGCTTTGATGCCATCCGTGAGCTCGAGCGGCTCTGACATGACTGGCGTGGCGAGCAGTCCAAAGCGCGGCGCCCCTTGGGGACGGTCCCCAGCGGTGGGTTTCTTGAGCAGTCTTTGGCAGCGTTGGTGGCCATAGACGCCTCAAGGGGCATACTTCCCCGTATGGGATCGTGTGCCAGGTGACTTGTGCCAGGTGACAACAGGGGGCAGTTTTGACAAGGGATGTGGGCAGGGGTTCCTCCGGTTCGGCTCGATCGGCATGGCCCTTCACATTGGCAGGCCTCTGTGTGACCGTGGTGTCATTCGTGGGGCTCGTCAACTCGGCAGAGTCTGGCTGGGCTGCCACGGTTGCCTGGACCGTCGCGGCGCTCGTCGGCGTGGCCCTCCTGTACACGGGGATCGGACTTCGTCGTGACGCGCGACGTGATGGCAAGGGCTCGATGCAAGACGAGGATGTGCGGTAGTTTCGGTCAGAACCCCCTGTGGTTTCGGATGCTGGGGCCTTGTCTGTCGCCCTCGCTCTCCGCGGCGCTGCGTGGCTCAATCCAGAACGTTAAAAACTTTCCACAGAAACTCTCCTCGCGTCCGTTTTCGGTTCCCAACGGGTCGGAGGGGGACTTTTGTGAGCAGGCTTTCGATATTCACTCACACGAGTTCTTCTCCCATCCATACGATTCCGCAGAGTGGGCAGCGGGGAAGGATGTGCGAGATCCGGATGACGCACGGGGGACGATCGAGGCGCGAGACTCGTTCGATGCGCGAAGTTCGGTCGAGAGGGGGAGGCTCCCCCGTCGGTCCGGACGGCCTGCCCCCGGCGTGCCCCGTGCTACACTTGCTCCGACCTGGAATCCAGTGACCTGTGCATCACAATGGCTCGGCCATCGACGACCCGGGCGCCGGCAGTCTGGGCACCGATGACCTGGGCACCAAGGCGCAGGGACTGTGCCGCGTTGGGAAGGCTTGCGCGTATGAAGCTGTCGGAGAAGTCTCTCATCCCGCTCTACCAGCAGGTGATGGATGACCTCAAGAAGGCGATAGACGCCGGTGTCTATGCCCCCAACCACAAGATCCCCTCGGAGGCGGAGCTCTCGGCCATCTACTCGGTCAGCCGCATCACGGTGCGCCGTGCCGTCGAGGAGCTGGCGGCCTCCGGGCATCTGACCAAGAAGCAGGGCAAGGGCACCTACGTGAACCCGCCCAAGCTCGCGCGCAAGATCTGGCAGCCCAGCTCGAACAAGAGCTTCACGGACGTCTGCCGCGATGACGGCCGCGAGCCCGGTGCGCGTGTCGTGAGCGTCGAGACCATCGAGGCGCGGCCCGCGGAGCTCGAGGCGCTGGGCCTTGCCGAGGGGAGTTCCATCATCAGCGTGCGGCGCGTGCGGACGGCCGACGGCGTGCCCGTGATGCTCGAGAACAACTTCTTTCCCGCGACCGAGGAGTTTGCCTTCCTGCTGGCGGAGGACCTCAACGACGTGTCCCTCTTCGACCTCGTGAGGCGGCGGAGTGGTCACGTTGCCGGTGCGACGAGCCTCCATACCATCGAGGCGATGCGCGCAAGTGGCGAGATGGTGGGCGAGCTCTCGGTCGGTGCCGGGGAGCCCATCCTCTACGAGCGCACCAACTTCCTCGACGAGTGCGGCCATCCGCTCATGACCGGACGCAACTACATCGTGGGGTCGCTCTCGCTCTTCGAAATCTAAGGGCCCCCGAACTGGTTGTCGGGGCGGTCCCCCGAACTGGTTGCCGCCTCGCCCACGCGCGGCCCCTTGGGCGAGGCGCCGAGCGGCGCGCCTGCCCGCGCGGTCGACGTTGGTGGCACAATGGGGGTGGAAGCGTTCCTCTCAGCTAGGTGGTGTTCCATGCCCTTCGTCGAGTTCGCCGACGTTCGCAAGACCTATCAGATGGGTGACGTCGAGGTCCATGCCGTCGACGGCATGAGCTTCGCCATAGAGCGTGGCGAGCTCGTGGTCATCGTGGGACCGTCCGGCGCGGGCAAGACCACGGTCCTCAACATGCTGGGCGGCATGGACTCGTGCACGAGTGGCGACATCCGCCTGGATGGTGCGCTCGTGAGCGCGATGGGGGGGCGCGAGCTGACCCAGTACCGTCGTCACGACATCGGGTTCGTCTTCCAGTTCTACAACCTGGTCCAGAATCTCACCGCACTCGAGAACGTGGAGCTCGCCAGTCAGATCTGCCAGGATCCGCTCCCCGCCGCCGAGGTGCTCGACCAGGTCGGCCTGGCGGGGCGCATGGACAACTTCCCCGCGCAGCTCTCGGGTGGGGAGCAGCAGCGCGTCGCCATCGCGCGCGCCCTGGCGAAGAACCCCAAGCTCCTGCTCTGCGACGAGCCCACGGGGGCTCTCGACTACAGGACGGGCAAGCAGATACTGCGCCTCCTGCAGGACAGCAGCCGAGAGAGCGGCCGCACCGTTGCGATCGTGACGCACAACCTGGCCTTCACCCAGATAGCGGATCGCGTCATCCACGTGCGAGAGGGGCGTGCCCAGCTCATCGAGACCAACGCCCGTCCCGCCGACGCGCTCGACGTCGAGTGGTAGCCCATGTTCGCGATGCGCTCCGCCTTCGCGTGTGAGGTCCTCCGCAGCGTCCGGGGCTCGCTCGGACGCTTCCTGGCGATCATGGGGATCGTGGCCTTGGGCTGCGGCTTCTACGCGGGGCTGCAGGCAAGCGGGCCGGACATGCGCCTGGCGGCAGACCGCTACTACGACGGGACCAACCTGTGGGACCTGCGTGTGATCTCGACTTTGGGCTTTGGGGACGACGACCTGCGTCGCCTCTCGTCCGTGGGCGGCGTGGGGGCATTGGCGCCTTCTCGTACGGTGGATGCGATGGCGCGCTTTTCGGGCGAGCAGGTGGCCGTACGCATCTCGACGGTGGACACCGAGGCCGCCGAGAGGAGCGTGACGGTTGCCGACGGCACCGCCGTCTCCTCCGCCGACAAGGACTACCTCAACCGCCCGTTGCTGCGCGAGGGCCGTTGGCCGTCGGCGGCTGACGAGTGCGTGGTCTCCGCCGATGCCACCGGCGATGGGGGCGTAGGGGTGGGTGACGCCATCGAGGTCCTCTATGGGACGGACCAGCTCGACGAGCTGCTCGAGGTACGCCGCTTCACCGTCGTGGGGACTGTGAGCTCGTCAAACTACCCCTACACGGGCAACCTGGGCTCCACCTCGCTGGGGTCGGGAAAGATAGAGCAGTACCTCTACGTCAGCTCCTCGGCGTTCAAGGAGGATGCCGCCTACACGGAGGCCTACCTCAAGGTCACCGGGGCCGATGCGCTCGCGAGCGAGTCGGACGCGTACTTCGACCTCGTGGGCCGGACGAAGGGTGCCATCGAACACAGGGAGCAGGAGCTGGCGGCAGCGCGCCAGGACGACCTCAAGGCGTCGGCCCAGAGGACCTTGGACGAGAAGGTCGCCCAGTATGAGAGCCGGCATGCGGAGACCTACGGGGAGCTGGATGCGTCGAAGGCCCGGCTAGATGATGCCCAGGCTGAGATCGACGACGGAGAAGCCCAGCTCATGGCAGGCGAGGCCCTCTACCAGGAGGGACTGGCCCGCTACCAGGGCGAGAAGGACGCTGCCGAGGAGCGGCTGTCCCAGGCACAGGGGCAGCTCGACCAGGCTCGGGCACAGCTCGACCAGGAACGCGCGTCATGGGAGGTCGGCGTAGGGCAGCTCCTCGCTGCCACGGGCGCCACCAGCCTTGCGGAGGCACGCTCCGTGCTGGCGGCGCAGCTCGAGCAGGCGGCCGCCGGCGTGACGCAGGCCGAGGACGCCCTGGAGCAACTGGAGGCCGCCCTCGCGACAGCCCAGGAGCAGGGTGACGTGGCAGCCCAGGCCCAGCTTCAGGCCCAGCTGGACGCGACGCGAGACCAGTTGGGTGGGCTGCGGGCCGCCCAGGGACAGGCGGCGGACGCCCTGGCCCAGGCCGACCAGCTGGTCGCCGCGAGCCAGCGGCTCGATGCGGGGCAGGACCAGCTCGATGCGGGGCGGGACCGGCTCGATGGGCAGAGGGCGGCTGCGGACACACAGTTGGAGGATGCCCGGGCGCAGCTGGATGCCGCCGCCGCGAGGCTCCGCTCCTCTCGACGGGAGCTGTCCGAGGCGAGGGAGCGCTACCAGGAGGGACTGGCCCGCTACGAGGAGGGTCGCGCGGAGGCGGACGAGCGCTTCGGCGAGGCCTGGCGGCAGATTCAGGACGCCCAAGCGGAGATCGACGGGATCGAGAGGCCGGACCTCTACGTGCTGGACCGCTCGCAGAGCGAAGGCGCGGCGACCTATCATGCCGACTCCGAGCGCATAGACCACATAGCGCAGGTGTTCCCGTTCATCTTCTTTCTGGTGGCAGCCCTTGTGGCGCTCACCACCATGACGCGCATGATCGAGGACGACCGCATCCAGATAGGCACGTACAAGGCGCTGGGCTACGGAACCGCGCGCATCGCCTCCAAGTACCTGTCCTACGCCGCGCTCGCCGCAGGCGTCGGTGCCGTGGTGGGCATCGCCGTGCTGACACAGGCCCTGCCCCACATCATCATGTCGTCGTACTCCATCATCTATGCCGTGCCAAGGATGGCGCTCCCGCTTCCCGTCGACGCGTCCATCGCGTTCTCGGCGGGTGGGCTGGGTGTGGGCGTCACGCTGCTGGCAACCTGGTTCGCCGTGGTGTCGACCCTGCGCGAGGCACCTGCGACCCTCATGCTTCCGCGTGCCCCCAAGGCCGGCAAGCGCATCCTCCTGGAGCGCATCGGCGCCCTCTGGCGGCGCCTCTCCTTCAACTGGAAGGTGACGTTTCGCAACCTCTTCCGCTACAAGCGCCGCTTCCTGATGACCGTGATCGGCATCTCGGGCTGCACGGCACTCCTGCTGGTGGGCTTCGGCCTGCACGACTCCATCTGGGACATCATCGACCGCCAGTTTGGTCCCATCGTGCACTACGACACCACGATAGGGCTCTCTGGCAGTGCCAACGAGCTGGATGTCTCGGATGTCGTGTCCTACCTGGAGTCGGCGGGCGGCGTGAACGGCATCGTGCGTGTCCAGACGGAGAACATGCAGGCCTCGGGCATCGCGGGCACAACGTCGAGCGCGGCGACCGGAACCACGGGCGTGACGGTCGTGGTTCCACAGGACTCACAGGAGATCTCACGTGCCGTCACGCTCAGGGACCGCGTGTCGGGCGCGGAGGCGGCCTTCGGAGACGATTCGGTCCTGCTGACCGAGAAGCTCGCGTCCCTCTACGGCGTGGGCCCGGGCGACAAGATCGTGCTCTTCGACCAGGATGACGTAGGCAATCCCCGTGGCTCCGGGCACGAGCTCACGGTGACGGGCGTGGTCGAGAACTATGTGGGCAACCTGGTCTACATGGGAAGGGAGGCCTGGAGCGAGGTTGATCCCTCCACACCCGTCTTCGGTACCGTCTATGCTTCGACCACGTGTGACGAGGGGCTTCGCCAACGCATCTCCGAGCGGCTGCATGACATGACCGACGTCTCCACCGTCATCTTCTCGACCGAGACCATAGCGACCTACCGCGACATGCTTTCCGTCGTAGACCTCATCGTGGTGGTGCTGATCGTGTCTGCGGCGGCCCTTGCGTTCATCGTCCTGTACAACCTGACCAACATCAACGTGGAGGAGCGCATCCGCGAGATCGCGAGCCTCAAGGTGCTGGGCTTCACGCGCGGAGAGGTCTACGCCTACGTCTTCCGCGAGGTCGCGCTCCTTGCCGTGATCGGTGACGCCTTTGGCATGCTTCTGGGCATCTGGTTGGAGAACTTCGTCATCACGACGGCCGAGGTGGACTACGTCATGTTCGGACGCACCATCCACGCGCCGAGCTTTGTCTACGCCTTCGCCCTCACGTTGGCGTTCACGCTGCTGGTGCTCCTCATCATGCGTCGCAAGCTGGACCGAGTCGACATGGTGGAGTCACTCAAGAGCGTGGACTGACGCGTCAGCATCCATGCAGATTCTGTCGGGGGAACGCCTTGTCTCAAAAAGTGTCGCTTATGCAACAAATCAAACGCGGTCTCTGCGGTAGCATTGACGAGGCAAACAAAGGCACGCCCCTCGCGCGGAAACGGAGGAACCCCATGTCCGACAAGACCATCGACCTCGACAGAAGCGTGCACGACCTCTGCAGGGACCACCCCAGGCTCAAGACCACCATGGCCAACCTTGGCTTCGACGAGATCACCAAGCCGGGTCGCCTGCAGACCATGGGTCGCATGATGACCATCCCCAAGGGATGCAAGGTCAAGGGCATCGACCTCGACCTCGTCGTCAATCGTCTCCGTAACGAGGGCTTTGAGGTCATCGGTGCGGGTGTCGAGCCCGTTGCCACACCTCTCTCGGATGGGCCTGTTGCGGGCGCCGCAGACGCGACGGCCGCCGTCGCCGGCGTCACGCCCGCCGCCGGCGCCGCCCAGAGCGTTCCGGTAGCGTCCACGCCTGAGGAGCGCCAACGAATCCTCCAGCACATGCTGGCCCAGCTCAGCGGCGGGGCTTCGGTCGACGAGGTGAAGGACGTCTTCAAGGCCAACTTCCAGGACGTCGACGCGACGGAGATCGCCCAGGCCGAGCAGGCCCTCATCAATGGCGGCGTCCCCGTCGAGGAGGTCCAACGGCTCTGCGACGTCCACGCCACGCTGTTCGACGGCCACGTGGCCTGTGCGCCCAGCGCCAAGGCCGAGCCCTCCGACGTGCCAGGTCACCCCGTCTGGTCCTTCCGCCAAGAGAACCGCGCATTCGAGCGCCTGCTCGCCGATTCGGTCCGCCTGGACATCGAGCGCGCGGACCAGTTGGCCGACGGATCGCAGAGCCCCGAGCTTGCCGCAGCCCTGACGTCTGACATCGAGCGGCTCCAGAAGGTCTCCGTGCACTACAAGCGCAAGGAGGAGCTGGTCTTTCCCTTCCTCGAGAAGCATGGCGTCCATGGCCCCTCCAAGGTCATGTGGGGCAAGGACGACGAGGTTCGTGCCGGTCTCGCCACCGCGCTCTCGCTCGCACAGGGCGCGCGCCAAAGCCCGACCGCCAGCAACCTCCAGTCTGTTGCGCGCGAGCTGGCCTCTGCGGCCGACGCCCTCGAGTCCATGATCACCAAGGAGGAGCAGATTCTCCTTCCGCTGGCGCTCGAGAAGCTCAATGCGCGCGAGTGGCAGCGCGTCCACGATGACTCCGACGAGTATGGCTTCGTCCTCATCGACCAGCCGCCTGCGTGGCGCCCCTCGATGATGGAGCTTGCCGAGGCCGCGGTTCAGGAGACTGACCTTGCGGGTGCTGGCGCAGCGGACGGCACCGCCGGTGGCGTGGCCTCCGCGGGTTCCAGTGGCGCCACCGGCCGCGGTTCGGTTGCTGCGGCCACGGGCTCCGCAGCCGATCGCGCGATGGCGTCTGAGGACGGCAGGGTTCACCTCTCCACGGGCTCTTTCACGGCTGCCGAGCTGGAGGCGGTGCTCAACACCATCCCACTGGACATCACCTTCGTCGACAAGGACGACAAGACCCGCTACTTCAGCCACGGCGAGACACGTGCGTTCCCGCGTCCGATGAGCTGTCTGGGCCGCGACGTCTACGACTGCCACCCACCCAAGAGCCAGGCCATGGTGCGTCAGGTCTTCGATGACTTCCGCAGCGGCGCGCGCGACTCCTACGAGTTCTGGATCCACAGGGGTGGCGCGTTCCTCTACATCCGCTACTTCGCCGTCCGCGACAGCGAGGGCAACTACCTCGGCGCTCTCGAGACCACCCAGGATGTGGCACCCATTCAGGAGCTTGAGGGCGACAACCGTCGCGGCGCCGACATTCGCCGCGAAGAGCGCGAGAGGCGTGAGGCACACGGGGCGCATGAGGAGCGAGGGGCCACGAGTCGGCCTAGCATGTAAGAGCTAGGTAGGCAGAAGCAAGGGTGGCCGAGGGGGCTGCCTGGCAGAACGGCAAGGTCGAGTGCGTGGGGCGCACGCTCGCGCAGGAATGACAGTACGCCAGGGCGTGGGGCGGCGTCGCCGGAAGGGCCGCCCCGGCTCCCACCGTAGCCTTAGTGCGAAAACAGGACGCGAGCGAACTGGCAAAGTCGGATGCAACATTTTTGACGGATATGTGTGGATATCTACCGTCCCTCGTTCCTCCGCCGCGACGTCTAGACCCTGCGCACCTCCCCACGCACATGATGGCCGATCCGCGCCCCACTCGCCGTCCCCCTCAGTGCGTCGACCTCCTCCAGGAGGTCGAGCCCTCGCTCATGGAACATCAGGTTGTGGCCGTGCTCGGCGAAGCTGGAAGATCCGTGATCGGCGACGAAGCGCATGAACGCGGGATCGACGGCAAGGCGCGTCGTGAAGATGACGAGCTCCTGGCCGTCTCCAAAGCACGCATCCAGGAAGTCGAGCGCCTGGTCCAGGTGGGAGCTTGCAAGCGCCGCCTGCCCACCGACCGTCTCGGCAGCCTCCGAGAGGACGCCTTGCACCACGGACAGAACGCCTCTCTCGGCCCTCAGGGCGGGGTCCATGGCCCAGCGGGCTGCCGTGGCGCGGATGCGGTCGAGGAGCTCGGCCTTCTCGGCCAGAATGAGCTGTGAGGAAGTGTCCGTGGCTCCCTTGGCCTTGGACGTCTCAAGCTCGCCCGCCGCCTGTGCCGAGATGCGGCTGAGCGTGGCCATGGGATCCGCCTTGCCCTCGAGCTGGTCGCGAACGCCGTCTACCTCGTCGGTGGCCGCGTCGAGCGCCCGCTCTGCGGTCTCGGACGCATGTGCTTCGGTGAGAAGCGCGTCGAGCAGGAGGTTTATCAGGGCGATGCGCTCGTCGAAGGGTGCCGCCGTCGCGCGCGCGGCTATGGCGGGGGAGTGTGCGCCGGCGAGGATGTCGGCCACCTTGTAGTCGTCCTGGTACTTGCGGAAGAGGTCCAGGTAGAGCGAGAAGTCCTCCGCGATTTCGGCATCCTGGAGATACTGGGAGACAAGCTCCCCATCGACGCCGATGCCCTCGTGACCGTAGGCGATGATCATGCGACTGAGGTCCTCCCAGCCGCGCGCCGTGACCATGCGAGCCCCGTTGACGCTGGCGCGCACCTTGTAGAAGTTTTTGGGCTTGCTGGCGAGATAGGTGGTGATGGCTGGGTGCATGCCATGGGCCGTGGCGTAGTCCATCCAGACGCCGAGGTCGGGCTCCACGTCGATGCGCTTCATGCGGTCCATCATCGCGGGATCGAAATCACGGGCCGAGCGGTTGTACTCCGGTGGGTTACCGGCCGTGACGATGACCCAGCCGACGGGCAGACGGTGCTGGCCGAAGGTCTTGTACTGCAGGAACTGCAGCATGGCCGGGGCCAGCGTCTCCGAGGCGCAGTTGACCTCATCGAGGAAGAGTATGCCCTCGCGCACGCCCGACCCCTCGATGGCGTCGTAGGTGGCGGCGATGATCTCGCTCATGGTATAGCGGCTGACCTTGTAGCTGTGACCGCCGAACTCGTCCTCGGCGATGTAGGGGAGCCCCAGGGCGCTCTGGCGCGTGTGATGCGTGATGGAATATGAGACGAAGTTGATGCCCAGCCCCTCCGCGACCTGCCTGACGACGGCCGTCTTCCCCACACCGGGGGGTCCCATCATGATGATGGGACGCTGCATTGGGGTGGGGATGCGATAGAGGCCATGCCCGTCCTTGGAGAGGTACGCGCGAACGGTGCCCTCGATCTGCTCGGTTGCCGCACGGATGTTCATGATGGCTCCTTGTGGTCCTGGTCGAGACGATGGTAGCGCAGCGGTGCCCGGCGTGGGTGCCGTAGCGGCATCCGCCCTGGCCCGCACGATGGCTCCTGGCGGGCTGCGGCGGCGCCTAGTACACCGACATCGACTCGAACTCGCCTGGATGCAGCGTTATCTGCAGGGCCCAGGCGGGCACGAGCTCGGGACGGTGGTCCTCGTCGTAGAACACGAAGGTCGTCTTGTAGGGGGGCATGCGCTCGGGGTAGATGCCCCAGCCGTCCGTGAAGTATATGAGGCCCGAGAGGTCGTCGAACTCCCCATCCGAGAGAAGCTCGCCCACGTAGCGGAAGGCAGGTCGGAAGTCGGTGCCGCCAAGGCCGTAGAGCCTGATGTTGCGCCTCCAGCGATCGAGCTCGGCGAGCGAGGTGATCTTAGTGTCGCTCTGCACGCGCAGGTCTGCCTGGATGATGTGGATGTTGACCTTCTGGAAGAAGCTGGACTCGCTGGTGAGCACGTCGAAGGTGGTGTCGACGAACTGCTGGACCACCTTGCCCGAGACCGAGCTCGAGGTGTCGATCACGATGGCGAAGTCGCGTATCCTGCGCTCGTTTCGGTATTCGAGCGGCTCGATGAGCGGCAGGTCGCCGTAGAGCGCGAGGCCGTAGGTGTAGAAGACATAGTCGAACTCGTCGTCCGAGAGGCGCATCTCCTCGGACTGGACGGCAAACTGACGGAGGAACTCGCGATAGTCCACCCGCTCGTGGGGCGAGACCTCGAGCTCGTGCATGAGGCGCTGAAGCCGCTCGCCACGCTTGCGCGAGAGGGTCTCCAGATCGACGCGCAGGGACTTGGCGGCCTGTTCCCAGCGACGCTCCGCCTCCGCTCGTGCCGCCCCGGCCTGCTCCGCCTCGTTCATGGAGGGCCCGGTGTTCCCGTCGCCCGTCTGGCCACCGTCCCGCTGGCCTCCTTCCACCCGGTCGCTCCCGGAACCGTCGCCGCCACCCTCGGGTCGGCAACTTTTCTGCTGGTCGCCTGCGGCTTCGCCGCCGGAGCGCGTTTCGCCGCCTTGGCCAGCCCCGTGGGAGGACGGCCCCCCTTCGGATGCGCGGGGTCGGCCCGTCGCGGGGTTCCCCTCAGAAGCCGTGGGATACCAGGGGTCGTGGTCGTCCACATGGAAGAGCGATGCCCAGGGCGCACGCATGCTGGCATAGCCGCCCCGAACGAGCGCGTGGTAGAGCCTCTCGGTGGTCATGGTGGGGCCGAGGTCGTCGGCGAGATGGTCGAGCACGGCGTCTATGCTGTCGCCACGCCGTCCGCCGCGCCTCCCGACGATCTCGGCCACGAGCGACTCGGAGACGATGTCGGCCGCAAGGCTCCAGGCGGAGCGGTCGATGGTGGGCCCCACGAAGGGATGCAGGAGGATGCAGTGGACGAGGGTGTGGACGAAGTCGTGTGCGAGTGGCTCGCGCTGCGCATGAAAGCCATCGATGACGGCATCGATGTCATAGGAGAGCGTGCGGCCGTCAGTGCGGAAGGGGATCCCGCCCGCCGCAGCCGTGGTGGGCTCAAGGCGCAGCAGGCCGATCGACGAGGCGAGGAAGGGGTTTTCGGCAACAACGGCCCCACGGGTGAGCTCGACTATCCTGCGCGCGAGGTCCTCGCGCTCTGACGTGCGGTCCCCTTCGATCGAAGGGCCGCTCGGGATGGTGTCCGCACCTCGCCACATGCGTCGAGCCGCATGTGGCAGGGGGGCAGCCGTCTTTGCCCCCGCTGGCGCGGCTGTCGGTGTGGGTGCGGGCTCGGGCGCCTGGGCGGAAGGTCTGGCCCCCCGTGCGCCCACCGGCACCCGCCCGCCCGCCGATGCCCGCAGGCCCGCCTTCGCCCCTGCGCCCTGAAGCTGGACGAACAGCCAGGTGGCGGCCTCGGCATGGCCGGCCTCGGACGCGGCGTCGATGGCCGCGCGGAGGGCTTGGGGCTCTGTGGCACCGGTCCAGCCGATGACTGCCTGCAGCTCGCTCATCGCCCCTGCGGCGGCAAGGATGCGCAGGAGCGTCCCGCTCTGCTCGGGCATGCCGCCCGAGAGGTGGGGGACCATCGCGCGCACGAGATCGATGTCGTCCTGCAGCCAGCCGAGGGCGCAGAGCCGCCCCAGGAAGACCGAGGGAGCGGCTTCGCATACGAACGCGACCACGCGGCGGCTGGCATGCGGCACGACGAGGTTTCCCAGGATGAGGTCGATGGTGCGGTCTCCCATCCCGCGCTCTCGATGCAGCTCAAGCAGGCGGGCGGCAAGGCCAAGGCAGGTCTCTGCCAGCTCGGGGTCCTGGTTTCCCGCATGGCGCAGGGCGTGCCACGCCTTCACGACGACGGCTCGGAAGAGGTCGTCGAACACCGTGGCGTCAAAGAGTCCGTCGCCTGCGAGACGTGCGATGACGTCGCAGGTCCGTCCGATGTCTGTGGGAGCGCTGTAGGCCGACCCCGCAAGCTGCTCGGTGCCGCTGAAGCCCTCGAAGACCTCGGTGCCCACCGTGGGGTCCATGTTGTTGAGGAAGAGCGTGGGGCTCTCTCGCACCAGGTCGAAGCGGGTGAAGGCCCCCTCGTGCGGCAGCAGGGCGCGAAGCTTGCGTGGCCTGCGCACCTGCCCCAGCAGGTCGACGCCATGACCGAGAAGGGTGCGGGCCACGTCCTCGCGACCACAGCGCAGGGCCAGGGCAAGGGCCCAGCCCGTGAAGGCGAAGTCCCCGTCGAAGCACTCCCAGACGTCATCGACGAGCCTTGGCGTGCCAAAGACGCAGGCTCGCTCGAGAAGGTCGACGGCGTCTGTGGCCGAGACCTCGCTTGCGTGGGGTTCGAGGGCGGCGATCGCGGCAACCGCGGAGTGGCAGCCCTCGCGCTGCGAGCAGATGGCCGTGCGGGCGTGCTCGACAAGCGCTGCCGCGTTGCTCTCGTATGCGTGCCGCTGGCCGTCCATGGTCTCCATCTTCGTGTGGTAGGGGCCATCTGCCGTTCTGGCTACCGCTTGTCAGAAGCTCTCGGGCCTTGGTGGGGTGGAGGATATCACAGCGACGTCGGGGCAGGTCGAGGAGGTCGTGAGCGGCTGCGGCCGTTCGGCAACAGCTCTTGCGAGCTGCCTGTGGCCCATGGGGCACCGACGCATGCGCGCGCGTATGGTCCGCCGAGCGGCGTTCGCGGAGGAATCGTCTGCTTTTGTGTAAGGGCGAAACAGCGTAGGCATTCGCTGTAGACTGCCTGGTGGATAGGGCGTCTTCTCCACGTATTATCGGCTCGACTGAACGGTGGGGACCTTGATCAAACTGGTTCTTTGCGACATTGACGGCACGCTGCTGCCGTTTGGGCATACGAGCATCTCCACGCGCACGATGAGCGCCATAGCCGAGCTGCGCGACGCCGGCATCGAGTTTGGGCCCGCAAGCGGGCGTGAGCCGGTCGATCTGCGAAGCTTCTTCCATGGGCATGCCAGCTGCTATGCCACGGGCATCATGGCCAACGGAAAGATGATCAACGTGGACGGCAAGCGCGTGAAGGACATCTCGGTGGACCATGCCGGCATAGTCCGCCTGGTCGAGTATGCCCGCTCGCACGACGGCTGCGTCGTGGTGTATGTCCCGAGCGTTGACGAGAATGGGATCAAGACCGTCGACCGCCAGGTCGTCGGCGTGACCGAGGCGGAGTTCGAGCGTGCCGTGGCCCAATACGAGATCGCGTTTGACGCCCACGTCACGTCCGAGGTGCCCGACGCGCCCATCGCGACCGTCGGCTACATGCACTTCGGGGCCACCTCCGAGATGGGTGCCTTGCGCGACGAGCTGAGCGCCCTCTGCCCGCAGTTCGACTTCGTGCGTCCGTCGCCGACGTTCTTCGACGTGCTCCCACACGGTTGGACCAAGGCGAGCGCGCTCCCGATCCTGGAGGAGTACCTGGGCATCGCGCGCGAGGAGGTCGTGTTCTTCGGTGACAGCGAGAACGACCTGGCGATGATGAGGGCGGTCCCCAATTCGTTCGCGGTCTCGAACGGCACCGACTCCGCACGCGCGACGGCGCGCTATCACATCGGTGACGCGGCTGATGACTCCGTGGCGAAGGTGCTCGAGTCGCTGGCGCGCAACCACGGCAGGCTCTCCATCCCCGAGGACGCGCTGCCCCGGGCGTAGCGGCTTTCGGCAGCGATGCCCTGCCCATACTGGGCGACCTCTGTGAAACGTGCCTACTCCGCGCCACCAGCTCCCGCAGTCGCGGCCCGCCGCTCGGGTACCTTCAGCATCATCACGAAGCCCACGACGAAGAGGATGACGATCGAGAACACGCCCAGCGAGCCATTGCCCGTGAGCGCGGTCATGGTGCCCACGATGAACGTGCCCATGATGGCCGCGTACTTGCCGAAGATGTCGAAGAAGCCAAAGTACTCGTTGGCGTGCTCCTTGGGACAGAGCTTGCCGAACTCGGAGCGGCTGAGGGCCTGGATGCCACCCTGGAACAGGCCCACCATGATCGCCAGGAACCAGAACTCCGCAGCGCTCCTCAGGAAGAAGGCCGCGAAGCAGGTGATGAAGGTGTAGCCCGCGATGCCGACCAGGAGCATGCGCTTGGTGCCGAGGCGCGTGCCCAGCTTGCCATAGGCGATGGCCGAGGGGAAGGCCACGAATTGGGTCACGAGCAGCGCCAGGACCAGCTGAGTACCCTCGATGCCCAGGTCAGAGCCATAGCTTGTGGAAAGCTTGATGATGGTGTGCACGCCATCGATGTAGAAGAAGTAGGCGATGAGGTAGTTGCGCAGGGTCTCGTCGCGCCAGATGCGCACAAGCGTCGCCCCGACGCCCGTGATCGCCTTGGAGAGCGCATGGTCCTCCAGGGGCTTGAAGTGCGTCTGCTCCACGTTTCTGAGCAGGGGGATCGTGAAGGCGACCCACCATGCAGCCGTGATCGCGAAGGAGATCTGCATGGCCGCCTGCAGGGTTAGGCCCAGCCTCTCGTGCATGAGAACCACGGCCAGGCAGGCGATGAACGGCACCACGCTGCCGATGTAACCCCAGGCGTAGCCCTGGCTGGAGACCTCGTCCATGCGCTCGTCCGTGGTGGCGTCCACCAAAAGCGCGTCGTAGAACACGATTGACGAGTTCAGCATGACGGACGAGACGACGTAGATCACCAGAAACGCCATCGCGCTGGCGGGAAGGCCCATCGCCACCGTGGCCACGACGCCCGTCGCGACGGTGCCGACGACGAACTTCTTCTTCATGCCCTGCATGTCGGCGATGGAGCCCAAGACGGGCATCAGCAGGGCGATGACCAGCGAGGCTATGGTCTCGCCATAGCTCCATGCCACGAGGGCCGGGCCGTCTGCGAGCGACTTGAAGTAGATGGGTATGACGCTGGTGGCCAGAAGCACAAGGGCGGAGTTGCCCACGTCGTACATGATCCAGCTCTTCTCGACCTTGGTCAGACTTGTCCGTGCCATGTGGGCCCCTCTCCCTTGGACGACAGGACGATTGTACGTGACGGCCGGTCGGGGGAGGGCAAGCGGCGCCTACGCATCGGTCAGGGGTGGCTTCGGCCGAGAGGAGCGCGCACCCTTTCTCCCCACGGTGGTGCCGCCGCTGCGCTACCCTAGGGGGATGACAAACGCGATCCGTATTGGCGCGGGCCTGCCGCAAGGGCCTGCGCTGGGGGAGGTGCCTCATGCCAGCAATCCTGACGCACGACTTCTTCGGGCGGGACGCCTATCCGGTGGTCGCCGATCGCCTGGGGCTGGTGACCCTGGACGAGCACGATGCCTTCCTGTTGGGAAACCAAGGTCCTGACCCCCTGTTCTACCTGGTGGCGGACCCGCGCGTCGACCCCTCCAACCGCGTGGGCGACCTCATGCACCACGTGCGCCCGGCGCGTCTGCTCGCCTCGCTGCGTGACGCCCTCACCATGCTGGCGCGCAGCGAGCGCTCGGTGGGGGAGGCCTACGCCGCAGGCTTCCTCTGTCATTACCTGCTTGACAGCTCCGTGCATCCCCTGGTGTACGCCAACCAGTACGCCATCTGCGATGCCGGCATCGACGGCCTCGACCGTTCCGACGCCACCGAGGTCCATGCCGAGATCGAACGCGACCTGGACGAGATGGTGCTCTTCTCCAAGGCACACCAGACCGTCGCCACGTACAGGCCGTATCGCGAGGTTCTCCACGCCTCCGACAGGGTGCTCTCGACCATCGACAAGCTCTACTTCTACATGTGCCTCTGGACCTACAGCCGCACGCTCGAGCTTGACTGCTACACGCATGCGATGAAGGCGTTCCGCCAGGTGCAGCGTCTGTTCTGGAGCCCGCGCCAGGGCAAGGCGCGCCTCCTGGGCACGGTCGAGCGCAGCTTCGGCCACCGGCGCTACTCACTCTACTGTGCCATGGCGCACCGCGACCGGGCAGACGATCGCTCGCCCTTTGCCAACGAGGGGCATCTCTCCTGGGAGAACCCCTTCACGGGGGAGGTGGGCGCGGACTCCTTCTGGGATATCTACGACTGTGCCGGAGGTCGCGTCCCGGCTGCGGTGGACGCGTTCTTCTCGACGGAGTTCGGGGAGGCTGCCGCCGAGGATCTGACGAAAAACCTCAACTTCTCCGGCCAGCCGACCGACCCAGACGGGCAGGAGGCGCCCCCGGAGCCGTCGCGTGACGAGTAGCCCCTCGCCTCCCGGTGCCCGGGAACAGCGGGTGAGCCCTGCCACGCACCATGTGATGCAGGCGAACAAGAGCAAGGATACCAAGCCCGAGCTCAAGGTGCGCTCCGCCCTTCGCGCCGCAGGCCTGGGCGGGTATCGCCTTCACTGGAAGAAGGCTCCCGGCCGGCCAGACATCTGCTATCCCGGCCGGAAGGTGGCCATCTTCGTGAACGGCTGCTTCTGGCACCGCTGCCCCTACTGCGCGCTGCCCCTTCCCAAGAGCAACGTCGCATTCTGGGAGGCGAAGTTTCGCCGTAACGTCCTGCGCGACGAACGCGACCGCAGGTTGCTCGTGGAAGGGGGCTGGACGGTCATCACCGTGTGGGAGTGCCACCTCGGGAAGGGGCGCTTCGAGCTCGCGATGCGCCAGATGGTGCGCGAGATCCGCCTCGCGCAGACCCGTCGCGCCGCAGGCGGACATGAGGGGCGTGCCGTCGAGGCGGGCGCGTCCCGCGCACGGAAGCTGCGCACGACCCGTGCTGCCTTGGCGCGCAGGCGCGTTTCCCGCTAGACTGGGGGGGTCCCACGCACGAGATTCCTTGCAAGCGACCGTCTGGAGGCATCCGTCATGTCAACGTACGCCTTCTCTGACGTTCACGGTCACAGGGTCCCGCTCGAGCGCCTGCTCGAGCGCGTCTCGCCGTCTGCGGATGACGCCGTCTTCATGCTCGGCGACATGATTGACCGTGGCCCCGACCCCGTCGGCGTACTCAGGGCCTGCCGTGACCTATCGGGTGCCACGGTCCTCATGGGCAACCACGAGGATCTCATGCTCACCTACTTCGAAGATCCCGATGATCCCGTGAACCTCATGAACTGGGAGATGAACGGCGGTGCCACGACCTCTGCGGGTCTGGCTGGGCTTGGCGAGGGGGAGCGCATGGAGCTCCTGGACTGGGTCGCCTCGCTGCCGACCTACGCCTATGCGCTTACCGAGGGACGCCCCTTCGTGATGGCGCACGCCGGCATCCGTTCCGGCGGCCTCCTCCCGCGTGCGGAATGGACCGAGGACAAGCTCGAGGCCCTGATGGCCTCCCAGTCCACCGAGGACCTGCTCTGGATCCGCGAGGACTTCTGGGAGAGGCCTACGGGCCTCGTGGACGCGAACGGCAATGGCCCCATCGTCATCGCGGGCCACACGCCCACGCCCTATCTCGAGGGCATGGCCGACCGCCCCGATCGCCCCGCCCGAGACGAGGACGGGCTCTGCCGCATGGTGCGCGTCGGTGGCTGCGAGCGCACGGGCGGCGTCGCGGACCGTTGGGACATCGACTGCGGTGCCGCGGGGGGCGCGGGCTTTGGTCGCCTGCTGATGCTCAGGCTGGATGACGGCGAGGAGTTCTACGAGGGGATCGGCGAGGGCGAGTAGGGTGGGGTCCGTGTAGAATGAGGGGGCCGAGCGACAGAGACGCAACAAAAACGGAGAAGACGTCGATGAGGCTTCGTGATCTCACAAGGGCTGCCGACGGCAGCCCCCTGTTGTTGCAGGTGGATGCGGCGCCGCTCCTTCACGGGGCGTTGCGCACCGCGGAGGAGCGCGACGGCTGGGTGCGCCCCTGGCGCTTCTCGGCCGACCAGCTCCGTGCCCTGGGGAGCTGCCAGGCCTGGCACCCGGGACTGTTTCGCCAGATGGCACGCACGACCGCAGGCGTCTCTCTCGAGTTCGAGACCGACTCGTCCGAGATTGCGCTCGAGGTCGTGCTGGACCCGGAGCCCGCGGGCACACGGGCCGTGCTGGACGGCGTCGACACCGACGGGACGCTGCGCCCGCATGACGGGGTCTCGGTCGACGTGGACGGGCGCCACCTTTCCGCGTGCCTGCCGGACGAGGGGGACGACTACCTGCCCTTCTCGCTCGATGATCCCGACAGGGCCCCCGAGGATGGCCTCATGCGGCTGCCCGGCATGGGGGAGACGCATCACGTGCGCGTGTGGCTGCCCTGTCTGAGGGGGTGCGTCGTGCGCGATGTGGTGGGCAACGGCAGCTTCATCACGCCCGTCGAGCGCACCGGCGAGCTCCTTGTCCTGGGAGACTCCATCGCCCAGGGGTTCGTGGCGGACGACCCTGCCCTCACCTGGGCGTCCCTGCTCTCCCAGAGGCTTGGTCTCGACCTTGTCAACCAGGGCATCGGGGGTCAGGTGTTCCAACCAGGGACGACTTATGGCATCGCCCAGTCCCTCCACCCCCAGGCCATCGTGGTCTGCCTGGGGGCGAACTACCGCTACGAGCCCTGCCGGGCGCGCCCCGTCACGCGTGACGTCCGTGCCTACCTGCTCGAGGTCTCGCGCATCTGGCCAGAGGTCCCCACCTACGCGCTCACGCCGCTCTGGCATGACGAGCTCGCCCATCCCTCGCATGCCATGAGCTGCTACCGCCAGCTGCCGTCCTTCATCGCGGCGCACGTGGCCCCGCACGACCAGATGGAGCTCGTGGACGGGGGGCGCCTCCTGGACGCGCGCTCCTCGCTCATGGCCGACGGCTTCGAGCATCCTGGTCCCGATGGCCATCGCCAGGTGGCCGATCGCCTGGGTGCCATCGTGTCCATGGGCCGCATGTCCGAGGGGGAGCGTCGCGCCACCGCCCTTGAGGCGCTCACGGGTGCCCCCCGGCGGACCCTGCCCTTGTCCGAGGCGCTGCGCCGGGGCCTGGGAGTGGTGGTCTTTGCCCAGAGGGGCTGCGTGCTGCTGCGCCTTGACGATGGCGTCCAGATGTTCTGGTCGGGCGACCATGACCTGGGACGTGCGGTCATCGCCGCGCTCATGGAGCCGACCGTGGTGGACGTGCTCGAACCCGCACTGGTGCGGGACATCGAGCTCACCCACGCACTGACCCGCCTCACCCCCTACCACAGCTGCCTCTACGAGAGGCGCACTCCCGTCGAGGTCGATGGCCAAAGGGAGATGCGCCCCCTGGACGAGAGCCACTTCCTGACCGTCTGCGCGAACTACCGCCATCCCGAGTATCGCAGGGAGGACGAGGTGCTGGCCCTGCTGTGTGCCGGACGCATCCTGGGTGGCTTCGAGGGCGGCAGGCTCGTGGGCTTCGTGGGCGAGCGCCCGGAGGGTTCCATCGGCATGCTCGAGGTCCTGCCGGGGCAGTGGCGGAAGGGATGGGCATATGCCCTCGAGGCCACCAAGATCAACGAGGCCCTCGCTCGCGGGGACGTTCCCTGGGCCGAGGTGGAGCCTGACGACTCCGCCTCGATCAGGCTCCAGCGCAAGCTGGGCATGAGGGTGCTTGCCGCCAACGAGCAGTGCTTCCTCAGCCGACCGGCAGATGGCCTGGGCCCTGGCCAGTCGGCTCCCGACGCCGGGCCCCTCGTTCACGAGTAGCGCACAGACCTGGCCGCCCGCGCATTACTGTCCGGTGGATGCGTTAGGGTATCGGGCGAGAAGGCCAGAGTGAGAGAGGTTCGCATGACTTCGATTGTCAACAGGATGGCGCCCACCCTCACGGGGAGCGTGTCTCGCGCCTGCAGCGAGCGCATCCGCGAGCTGCGTGAGTCGGGCGGGCTCGTGCACTACGCCTGCCGAGACGTCTCCGCCCTGCGCCGCGACGCCTCGGAGCGCGATCGCGACACCATCCTGCGCCCCGCCTTCGTGCGCGACGGCGAGAAGATCCTGCACATGCCGGCCTACAACCGCCTCAATGGCAAGACTCAGGTGTTCTCGTTTCGCCCCGACGACGACATCACCCGACGGGGCCTGCACGAGCAGCTGGTGGGTCGCGTGGCACGCGACATCGGTCGTGCGCTGGGACTCAACCTCGACCTGATCGAGGCCATCGCCCTGGGGCATGACGTGGGCCACACGCCCTTCGGCCATGCGGGCGAGCGCTTCCTCAACGAGGTCTTCCACGAGCGCACGGGCCGTTGGTTCTTCCACAACGTCCAGAGCGTCCGGGTCCTGGACGTCATCTACGGCAGGAACCTCAGCCTCCAGACGCTCGACGGCGTCATCTGCCACAACGGCGAGTTCGAGCAGCAGGTGTTCGAGACGAGCGGCCTCAACGGCTTCGACACCTTCGACCGCGTGGTCAAGGGCTGCTGGGAGTCGGGCGAGGAGGCCATAGGGCGCCTGCGGCCCATGACGCTCGAGGGTTGTGTCGTGAGGGTCTCGGACATCATCGCCTATGTGGGGAAGGATCGCCAGGACGCCATCCGCGCCGGTCTGGTGGATGAGTCAGCCTTCGATGACGGCCTCGGCGGCGCGTACAACGCCTGGGCGCTCTCTGCCTTCGTCGCGGACGTGGTGGAGAACAGCGTCGGCAGGACGAACGTCGCCATGAGCGAGGAGGGCTTTGCCGAGCTCAGGCGCGCCAAGCGGGAGAACTACGAGAAGATATACCGCTCGTCCGAGGTCAACAGCGACTTCGCCGGACCTGTGCAGGAGCTCTTCTCGGTCGTCTACGAACACGAGCTGGACGCCCTGCGGGAAGGGAGCGAGGACAGCGCCGTCTTCCGTCACCACATACAGCCCCTCGTGCGCCACCTCTCGTACTATGGGCGCAGCTACGACTGGGAGAGCGATCCCGACCAGTGCGTGTGCGACTTCATCAGCTCCATGACAGACGATTACTTCGTCGCCACCTGCGAGCGGCTCCTTCCCCAGGCGCGCGGCCTCTTCCCGGCGCGCAGCTACTTCGAGGGGACGGACGCCTGCGGGCGTGCGGGAGCGGTGCGCGTGTGATGGACACCTTGTTCTCCAACGTCGAGCGCTATCAGCGCAAGGTGAACGCCCCGCTCGCCGCGCGCGTGCGGCCGCAGACCCTCGACGGCTTCGTGGGACAGCGACAGGCGGTGGGCGAGGGCTCGTGGCTCAGACGCGCCATAGAGCACGACACGCTGTCCTCGGTCTTGCTCTATGGGCCGGCCGGCACGGGCAAGACCACGCTGGCGCGCATCATCGCGAACACCACGCATGCCGAGTTCGTCGAGGTCTCCGCCGTGACAGGTACGGTCAGGGACCTGCGTCGCGAGATCGACGCGGCGGAGTCCCGCCTGCTGGCGTCGGGTCGGCGCACCATACTCTTCGTCGACGAGATCCATCGCTTCAACCGCACGCAGCAGGACGCCCTCCTGCATGCCGTCGAGGACCGCACCGTAGTGTTGGTGGGGGCCACCACCGAGAACCCCTACTTCGAGGTCAACTCGGCCCTGATAAGCCGCTCGCGCGTGGTGGAGCTCACGCCCCTCGACGACGAGGCCGTCCGTCTCCTCGTGCGCCGGGCCGTAGACGACGAGTTTGGCCTGAACGGCGCCTTCGAGCTCGACGACGAGGCCATCGAGGAGATCGTGACGCTCTCGGGCGGCGACGGTCGCGCCGCCCTCACCTCGCTCGAGCTGGCGAGCCAGATGGCGGCCCCGGTGGGTGACGTCGCCCAGGCAACGCGCGAGAGCCCCGTGCGCATCACGTCCCGGCACGTCCTCGAGGCCAACCCCCGTCGCGGCCTCTCGTACGACAAGTCGGGTGACGTGCACTACGATGTCATCTCCGCGTTCATCAAGTCGATGCGGGGCAGCGACCCTGATGCCGTGCTGTACTGGCTTGCACGCATGATCGACGCGGGGGAGGACCCCAAGTTCATCGCCCGGCGCATCTTCATCCAGGCTTCGGAGGACGTGGGCAACGCCGACCCGCAGGCGCTGCTTGTGGCGGAGGCAGCCTTTCGGGCGGCCGAGGTCATCGGATACCCGGAGTGCCGCATCAACCTCGCGCAGGCGGCCCTCTACGTGGCCCTCGCGCCCAAGTCGAACGCCGCCGAGGCGGGCATCGACGCCGCGCTCGCCGAGGTGAGGCAGGGCCCTCTGCGGGAAGTGCCCAGCCACCTGCGTGACCGTCACCGTCCGGGCTCCGAGGGCTACGGTCCCTACCTCTACCCGCATGACTTTCCTGGTGGCTGGGTTGCGCAGCGCTACCTGCCCGAGGGGCTCGAGCCGGGCGCCTTCTTCCACCCAGGGCCGCGCGGGTGGGAGGCCTGGAGGCTCGAGCAGGCGGGCCGCGACCGCCTCGAGCTTGGCGGCGACCAAGGCGACGGCGATCCAAACAAGGTGGGGCGGCGGCCTGCGAATGGGTAGAATGGCGCACAGGCACCGAGCCTGCGCACGGGAGCCTTGACGGGCACGTTCGCGACAAGCGGAAGGGCAGGCACCATGAACCTCACACCGATGGACGCAGTCCTCATCGTCCTTGCCATCGTCGGCATCTGGGCTGTGGTAGAGCTCGCCCTCACGCTGCGCCGTGCACGCGCCGCCGTCGAGGAGGTCGCGCGCTCGGCCAACGACACCATTGAGCAGATCCAGCCCGTCATCGCGAAGCTCGATGGGGCGATGGACGACCTCCAGCCCGCCGTCAAGCAGGTCGACCCGCTCGTCACCAAGGTCGATGGCGTCGTGGGCGAGGCGTCAGCGAGCCTCGAGGCCGCCAGGGACATCCTGGCCGACGTCGCCACCGTGTCAGGCACTGCCGCCGGCGTGACCGATGCCGTCACCTCCGTCGCGAACACCGCGGCCAGTGCGGCCACGGGCATCGTCACCAGGCTTGCTGGCACCAGACCCATCCCCACCGCCCAGATCGAGGGCGCTCCGCAGCCGCAGGGCGGCGGAGTGCACGCGTCGGGGCCGGCTGGCGGCTACGTCACCTACGGAGAGGTGAAGGCAGACACCGCGGCTGCCGCTGTCGACACCTCCGCCGACGGTGGCGTCCCGGATGGCAGCGGCCCCGTCGGCGAGTAGCGCCCCAGAGACACGAGACCTCATAAGTTAGGAGCAACATGCAGGAGAAGATCGTCTCCCTCAGCGTTCCCGCCGAGGCGGACTTTGCGCGTGCCGTCCGGATGATGGCATCGAACCTGGCCGTCGTGTGCGGCATGAACGTGGACGAGGTCGAGGACGTTCGCATGGCGGCCGAGGAGGGCTTCGTCTACAGCTGCGCCACGGGTCCCGGCAACTGTGACGTGGCGTTCTCCCTCGCCGATGACCGCATCGAGATGCTCTTCTCCCTGGGCTCCCCCGGGGGCGACCCCTCCGAGGCGGGGGAGGGCCTGGACCTGACGGAGCTGCTCCTCTCTGCCGTGTGCGACGAGCATGGCATCACCGACGAGGGGAAGCTGCTCCTCGTGAAGCGGATGGGCGCCGCCGATGCCGAGTAGCGAGCGCGAGGTCGGGACGCCCCGGCGCAGGCGCCTCCCGACCCGGACCCCGCGCGGCAAGCTCGCCTGGGACAAGGAGCGTACCCGCGAGCTCTTTCGCAGGTACAAGGTCGAGGGTGACGAGGATGCCCGCGAGCAGCTCGTCATGAGCCACCTCAACCTGGTCCGCTTCCTGGCATCCAAGTTCAAGAACCGCGGCGAGCCGCTTGACGATCTGGTCCAGGTGGGCACGATAGGCCTCATCAAGGCCATCGATCGCTTCGACCCCGAGCGTGGCCTGGAGTTCACCACCTTCGCGACGCCCACGATCATGGGCGAGATCAAGCGCCACTTCCGCGACAAGGGCTGGTCCGTTCGCGTCCCCCGGCGCCTGCAGGAGCTTTCCGCCAAGGTGAACCAGGTGACCGACGAGCTCACCAAGGACCTCCAGAGGAGCCCCTCGGTCGAGGAGATCGCCGCCGCGCTGGACACCACGGTCGACGAGGTCCTCGAGGCCATGGAGTCCTCGAGCGCCTACAGCTCCGTGCCGCTCGAGGGCACCGGGCCCGGGGCGGACGATGACGCGCCCTCGGTCATAGACCATTACGCGACGGTGGACGAGGACCTTGCCGCCTCGGACGACCGCATGGTCATCGAGGAGACGGTCCGGGACTTCTCGCCCCGCGAGCAGGAGATCATCCGCATGCGTTTCATCGAGGGGCTGACCCAGGTGGAGATCGCCCGCAGGCTTGGCATCTCGCAGGTCCAGGTCTCACGTCTGCTGCGCCGTACGCTCCAGAAGGTCCAGGAGAAGATCGATCCCGAGGGGCTCATGCGCTAGGCGTGCCGGAAGGGGAGGGGTCCTGTGGTGTCAGGTGACGCAAGGCGGAGCGGGGGGCTCACGGCAGACGAGAGGGCCGCGTCCTCCCTGAGCCGGGCAAAGTCCGTCGGCATCAAGGCTTGGGCCGCAATTGGCTGTGCCGTCGTGTTCGTCCTGGCGACCCTTGCGCTCGGCAAGATCTGGGGCGCCGTCGAGCTCCTGCTCGTCGGCGCCCTCTTCGGTTTCATATGCAGCCCCATGACCAACGGGCTCGAGAGGCATGGTGTCCCGAGGGGCCTTGCGGCCCTCGCCGCCCTCCTGGTCATGGTTGCTGCCCTGGTCGTGCTGCTCGTCCTCCTCTTCCCGCCCTTCGTGCGTGAGGCCATAGAGGTGCTGCAGCAGGTGCCCAGCTACGTCTCGCAGGCACGCGGCGCGATCGCGTCGTTCTGGGACGCTTACGGCAGCTCCAAGACCTCGGAGGTCCAGCAGAACCTCGACCAGATGGTCAATGCAGCCTCGAACCTGGGCATCAGTGCCTCGTCCGATCTGCTCGAGAAGCTCTCGAGCGGTCTCATGGACAACGTCATGTCACTGTTCAGCAACACGGTCACGTTGTTTCTGGGCCTGGTTCTGGGCTACTGGTTCGCGAAGGACTACCCGCGCATCGCCCGGGAGTTCCGCATCGTTGCGGGACCCGACCACGAGCGCAGCCTCTCCGTCATGCTCTGTGTCATGAGCCGCTCGATGGGCGGCTACATGCGCGGCATCGTCATCACCTCGCTCCTGGACGGCATCCTGAGTTTCGTGGGCTTCTCGCTCATCGGCAACCCCTATGCGGGCCTCATGGCCACCCTTGCCGGTGTCCTGCACTTCGTCCCCGTCATCGGGCCGTGGGTCTCGGCGGCCATGGCGACGTCGCTCGCGCTCTTCGTGGGTCCGCTGCTTGCCATCGAGACGCTCATGGTCGCCGTCATCGCCACCAACGTGGTGGACAACGTCATCTCCCCGCTGGTGATGCAGTCTGCCGTGAAGGTCCACCCGGCGCTCTCTCTCTTGGGCATCATGGTGGGCAGCGCCTTGGGCGGCACCCTGGGCATGATCCTGGCCATACCCCTGACGGCGGCCATCAGGAGCGTCTTCGTGTACTACTTCGAGAGCAGGAGCGGCCGCCAGCTGGTCTCCTATGATGGGGCCCTCTTCAGGAGCACGCCGTTTCACGACGAGGAGGGCAAGATCCTGCCCGCCTACGATGCCCTCGACGACGATGCGTTCTTCGAGAACACCCTGCTCGTCGACCGCGAGGATGCGCCCCATTCCGTCCCCGCCGACCGTCCCTCGCCCGTCCGCCGGACCCTCGCCGAGCGCGTGCTCGCCGTCGCGGGCCGCGAGGGGCGTGCCAGCGCGCGAGCCCCCCGGCCCGGCTCGCGTCCGGGCGCGGGCGCAGATGCACACAATGGGGAGAACGGCCGTCCCTAGTCGATTGCTGGCCCAAAGGGCGGTGCCCACACGTATCATTGGTAGGTCGAAAACGCGTCCGCGAAGGCGCTGCCAATCAAGGAGAACCATGAGCACCGACTACAAGACCATGACCACCGCAGAGATCCGTGAGGACTACCTCAGGTTCTTCGAGTCCAAGGGCTGCAGGCTCTACCCGTCCTCGTCGCTCGTCCCCGAGGACCCGTCGCTTCTGCTCACCAATGCCGGCATGAACCAGTTCAAGGAGTACTACCAGGGTACCAAGACCATGCGCGAGATCGGCGCGACCTCATGCCAGAAGTGCCTGCGCACCAACGACATCGACAACATCGGCGACTCGCGCCACCTCTCGTTCTTCGAGATGCTGGGCAACTTCTCCTTCGGCGGCTACACCAAGGCGGATGCCATAGCCTGGGCCTGGGAGTTCATCACCGCAGCCGAGCACCTGGGCCTCCCGAAGGACCGTCTCTACATGACCGTCTTCGAGGACGACGACGAGGCGATCGAACTCTGGCATGCGCAGGGTGTCGCCTACGACCACATCTCGCGTCTGGGCGAGGGGGACAACTTCTGGGCCGCCGGTCCCACAGGCCCCTGCGGCCCCTGCTCCGAGATCTACTTCGACCAGGGACCCGCCTTCGAGGGAGAGAGGCCCGGCGACGACGGCGAGCGCTACCTCGAGTTCTGGAACCTGGTCTTCACCCAGTATGACCGCCAGGAGGACGGCTCCATGCCGGAGCTGCCGCACCGCAACATCGACACGGGCATGGGCCTCGAGCGCATCGCCGCCATCATGCAGCACGAGGGCTCCAACTACGAGGGTGACGTCCTGCGCACGCTGATCGGCGTGGGCGAGCAGCTCGCGGGCGTGCGCTATCGCGAGGGCGCCGCAACGGACACCTCGCTGCGCATCCTCGCGGACCACTCCCGCGCCGTCACCTTCATGATCGGTGACGGCATACTGCCCTCCAACGAGGGCCGCGGCTACGTCCTGCGCCGCCTGCTGCGCCGCGCCGTCTACCACGGCCGCCTGATGGGCGTCCACGGCAGCTTCCTCCCAACCTACGCCCATGAGGTCACCCGCCTCATGGCCGACGTCTATCCCCAGCTCGTCGAGAACCAGGCCCTCATCGACGGCATCATCTCCGCCGAGGAGGAGCGCTTTGGCGCGACGCTGGACGCGGGCGAGGGCAACCTCACCGCCGCCCTAGGGCGCCTGGACGCGAGCGAGGCCCTCTCGGGCGAGGTCGCCTTCAGGCTGCACGACACCTACGGCTTCCCCATCGACCTGACGCGCGAGATCGCCGCAGCCGCTGGCCATGAGGTCGACATGGCCGCCTTCGACGGTGCCATGGCGAAGCAGAGGGAGCGTGCCCGGCAGGCAGCCAACCGCGATGCCTGGGGGGCCTCCAACAACGTCTGGGTCTCCCTCTCGGATAGGCTTGGCGAAACCGAATTCTGCGGGTACGACGAGGACACCGTCGAGGGAGCGCGCGTGCTGGCCATCGTCAGGGATGGCTCCGAGGTCGATGTCGCCTGCAGGGGCGAGCACGTCGAGGTCGTGCTCGATCGCACGAGCTTCTACGGCGAGATGGGCGGCCAGCAGGGTGACAGCGGCAAGCTCGTGTGCGAGGACGCCACGCTTGCGGTGAGCGATGCCAAGCACCGCGACGGCGGGCTCGTCTCTCACGTCGGCGAGGTCACCGCCGGTGAGCTGCGCGTCGGCGAGAGCGTTCGCGCGGTCATCGACCATGGTCGCCGCGAGCTCATCCGTCGCAACCACACCGCAACCCATCTGCTCGACGCCGCGCTCAAGCGCGTGCTGGGAGATCACGTGAGCCAGGCGGGCTCGCTCGTGGGCCCCAGCCGCCTGCGCTTCGACTTCACGCACTTCGAGGCCATGAGCGCCGAGGAGATGGCCCGCGTGGAGGGCATGGTCAACGCCGAGATCTTTGCGGCCGAGCCCGTCGTGACCACGGTCATGGGGATCGAGGAGGCCAAGGCGTCGGGCGCCGTCGCGCTCTTTGGCGAGAAGTACAGCGACGTCGTTCGCGTCGTGTCGACCGGCGCCTCCGACGAGCCGTTCTCCCGCGAGCTCTGCGGAGGGACCCACGCCCGCAACACCGCCGAGCTCGGCCTGTTCAAGATCGTCTCAGAGGGCTCGGTCGGCTCGAACGTGCGTCGCCTCGAGGCCGTCACCTCCATGGGGGCCATCGAGTACCTGGACGAGCGCCTTGCCCAGATCGACCAGGTCGCCGCCGGCCTCAGGTGCCGCCCCTCCGACGTGGCGGCGCGCGTCGAGCAGCTCAAGGCCGAGAAGGCCGAGACCGAGCACAAGCTCAGGGCCGCCCTTACGGGGGGCTCGTCGAACGCCGTCGCCGAAGCCATTGCCTCCGCCATCGACCGGGGTGCCTACCGCCTCGTGCTCGCCCGCCTGGATGGCGTCTCGGGCAAGGAGCTCAGGAGCGCCTGGGACAGCGTCCGCGACCGCCTTGGCGTCGACTGTGCCTGCGTGCTCGCCTCGGAGTCCGACGGCAAGGTTGGCCTCCTTGCCGCAGGCACCGATGGCGCCGTCTCTGCGGGCTTCTCGGCCGGAGACATCATCCGCTCCGTCGCCGGCCTGGTCGGAGGCAGGGGCGGCGGCAAGCCGGCCATGGCGCAGGCGGGGGGCTCGGATCCCTCCGGCATCGATGCCGCACTCGAGGAGGCCGGGCGCCTCCTGGGGGCGTAGGCGGCCTGGTGAGGGCCTTGGCCCTTGACATAGGGGAGGTGCGGGTGGGCATTGCGGCGAGTGATGCCAGCGGCGCCGTCGCCTCGCCCGTGAGGGTGCTGCCGGCACAGGAGGTCCTCTCCTGCTCGCGCACGTTCCGTCGCATCCTGGAGGACTACGAGCCCGATGTGCTGGTCTGCGGAAGGCCGCTGACCATGGCGGGCGAGGATGGCCCCCAGGCCGACAGGGTGATGGGACAGGCGCGCCGGATCGCGACGTCCTGCGACCTTCCGCTGGAGTTCGCCGACGAGCGGCTCTCCTCCCAAGAGGCGAAGCGCATCCTGCGCGAGGAGGGCTACAGCGAGAGGGACATGCGTGGCCGCGTCGACATGGTCGCAGCCTCGCTCTTCCTGCAGGCATGGCTTGACGCCAGAAAGGCATAGACATGGACGAGAGAAGCACGAGGGGAAACTCGCGCCCCACCCCCTACGGGGCACGTCAGGGGAGCAAGGCGTCCGGGGTTGTCAGGCACAGCGCGGTCAAGGGCGGCGTCTCCTCGCGTACCGCACAGATGACCCGTCGCGCCTCCGCGCATGCGGGCGGGTCGCACTCCCGTGGCGGCCATGCGCTCCCGCGCCGCCGCCGAGGCGCTCTGCCCCTCGCCCTCGGCTCCCTCGCCGTCGTGGCCCTTCTCGCCGTCGCCGCCATAGCGCTCGCCCCTCGCCTGCTGCCGCCCTCTGGCTCTGGCACCGAGCCCGTGCCGGCCGGCCGTCAGGTGACCGTCAACATCCCCGAGGGTTCCGGAGCCTCCGCAGTCGCCCAGATCCTGCAGGACGCGGGCATCATCGGCGACCAGACGGCCTTCCTCAAGGAGGTCCAGGCACAGGGTGCCGAGTCCTCCATGAAGAGCGGCACCTACGACCTCATCACGGGAGGGAACGTCAGGGAGCTCGTGCGCACGCTCGTCTCGGGCCCCAACTCCTCGTCGTCGCGGGTGACGGTGGCAGAGGGCCTCACGCTCACAAGGACGGCCGCAGTCGTCCAGGATGCGCTGGGGATATCCTCGGGGGAGTTCCTCGCCCAGGCCAAGGCCTCTAACTACGCGGGCGACTACCCCTTCCTCGCGGACGCGCAGGACGACTCCCTGGAGGGGTTCCTCTATCCCAGCACCTATGACCTGGGCGGCGGAGAGGTCACGGCCGATACCGTCATCAGGGCCATGCTCGACCAGTACCGTGCCAACGTCCTCTCGCTCGACCTCGGGAGCGCCAAGGCCTCCATCCGGGATCGCTACGGCGTCAGCATGAGCGACTACGACATCCTCAAGCTCGCCTCCATCATCGAGAAGGAGGCGCTCAACGACGACGACCGCTACAAGATCGCCTCGGTCATGTACAACCGCATGAAGGCGGACATGGCGCTCCAGAGCGATGCGACCATGGGCTACGTCACGGGGGCTGCGGTCACGGCGGATGACCTCAAGACGGACAGCCCCTACAACACCTACCTCCACAAGGGGCTGACGCCCACGCCCATCTGCGCGCCCAGCCTCGCCTCAGTCCAGGCGGCGCTCAATCCCGCCGACACCGGCTACTACTACTTCTGGATTACGGACAGCGAGCACATCTTCTCGGAGAGCTACGAGGATCACCAGAGCGCCATCGCGAACTCCACGGGGGCCTGAGGCCGTGGGTGCGCTTGCGGCAGAGCGCTACGTCGCGCGCGTCGCGCTGATCCCCGTGGCGGACCTCGTCTCCGCCGGTGTGCGCTGCGTCCTTCTCGACCGTGACAACACCTGCGTTCCCCTCGGCTCCTCCCAGGTGCCGCAGGAGGTGCTCGACTGGATTGCCGAGGTCCACGCGGCGGGCATCTCGACCTGCGTGGTGTCGAACAACATCCACGTGCGTGAGGTCACGCGCTCCGCACGCCTCCTGGGCTCGCAGGCCGTGGCGTGCGCCTTCAAGCCCGCCCCCTTCTCCGTCTGGGTGGCCCTGAGGAAGATGGGCGTCTCGCGCGGGGAGGCCGTCCTCGTGGGCGACCAGGTCTTCACGGACGTCCTGGCCGCGAGGCTCGCCGACGTCCGCGCGATCCTGGTGCGCCCCCAGACGCGCCGCGACCTCTGGTATGCCAGGCCGCTGCGCCTCCTCGAGCGCCGCGTCCTGGGCGCGCACCGCTTCGAGGGCGAGAGGTAGCGCACATGCGCTACTATGGGTCGGTCCACTAGGTCTGGCTCTTGGGTTGTCGATGGTTGAGAAAAGCGGCGGATACGTCATCCACGAGGGATGCGACCATATCTTCTTCGTTGGCTTCCTCGGCGCGGGGAAGTCGACCCTCGCGCGCAACCTCGGCCGCCTGTTCCATCGCGGCTACGTGGACGTGGACCGCATGGTCGAGCGTTCCGTCGGGAAGACCGTGTGCGAGATCTTCTCCGAGGAGGGGGAGGCGTCCTTTCGTCGCTACGAGGCCAGGGAACTGCGCAAGCTCGCGCAGCGCAAGTCCCTGCTCGTAAGCTGTGGCGGTGGCATCGTCGAGGGCGAGGAGAGCTGCGCCCTCATGCATCGGATGGGATCCATCGTCTTCCTCGACGGGGCGCTCTCGGACTCGCTCAGGCAGATCCAGCACCCCGAGCTGCGTCCGGACTTCGTGGACGAGGCCTGTGCCAGCAGGCTCTACCGCCTGCGCCGCCCGCTCTACGAGCGCGAGTGCGACCTGCGGATCGACATCAGGGACAAGACGTTCGAGCAGGTGGCCGCCGAGGCGGGCCAGCTGCTGTGGGAGAAGGGCCTGCTATGAGCGAAGAGCTGGGAGACGGCGCCGAGACGGGGCCGCAGCCCCTGGTGAGGCAGTGGGTCGCCGTCCCCGGGGGCTCCTGTGACGCGCGCTTCGGCCCCGGCGCGGTCGAGCAGATGGGGCCCATCCTGAAGTCCGCCGTCGGGCGCCCCCAGGACGCCGCCCTCGTCGTGGCCGCAGGGGTGGGGGAGGGCCTTGCCGAGCGCGTCCGCCGCCAGCTGACGGACGCCGGCTTCCTCGTGCATCCCCTCGCCTGTCCCTCCCAGGCGCCCGCCCGCACGCTCCCCGCGCTCTCGGACCTGCTCCATGGCCTCGCGGGCGCCCACATCACCTCCGATGACCTCGTCTGCGCCATCGGTGACGTCGACGCGCTCTCGCTCTGCGCGCATGCGGCCGCGGCCTGGTGCGGGGGAGTACCGCTCGTCTCGGTGCCCCTGGACCTGCGCGCCATGGTCGAGGTCCCCTGCACCCCCCGTGCCCTCGACGTCGCGGGCAGAAGCCAGATGGCGGGCCTGCGCGCCGCGACCCGCTACCTCATCTGCGACCCCGAGGTCATGGACCTCTCTCCCGACGGCGAGCATGCGGCCTGCGCCCGTGCCCTGATGGTCGCGACGGCCGTCGCAGAGTCGGAGAAGTCCTTCTCGACGCTCTGGGACAAGGCATCCGACGTCATGGGCGGCGACGTGGACCTCGTGGGGGAGGCTGCCGTCTCGGCGCTCAAGTCCCGCGGCCACCTGGCCACCTCCACGGCCCTGGCCATCCGTCAGTCCCTGGAGTACGGGCAGACCTTCACGCGGGCCCTCGGCCGCCTCACGCAGGGCTCCGTCAGGGAGTCGATCCTGATGGCAGAGGCGCTGCGCTTCGCCGCGCGCATATCGGCAGGGCTGGGCAGGCTGCCCGTCGACGACGTCCTCGCCCAGGACGAACTCCTGGATATGCTGGGCTTGGGCTACGCCCGCTGTGACGTCGAACCCGATCGGCTGGTGGCCGCGCTCAAGGAGGAGCGCTTCCTGCGCACCAACCGCTTCCTGCTGGCGGTCCCCAACGCACTTGGGCGCGTGCGCATGACGACCGTGGACGACGGGCTTCTGGCGGAGCACGCCGGGGCCTGGTGCCAGGCCCACGCAACCGGCGCCTGATGGCGCAACCCATACGACGAAAGGAGTTCACATGGCAGAGGCAGATGCCTGCGCACGGCGCGTCAAGAGGCTGAGGAGCCTCATGGCCGAGAGGGGCTATGATGCCGCCGTCCTGCGCAACAACGCCGACCTTCGCTGGCTCACCGGCGCCGAACGCACCTTCGACGACGAGGTCGCCCACACGGCCTTCGTCACGGGGGACAGGCTCTGGCTGCACACCGACTCGCGCTACTTCGGCACCTTCCAGGACCGCCTGGGCGAGGACACCTGCTGGCAGATCAACATGGACGTCATCGATCCCGCCGACTGGGCGGCCGAGCGCGTCGTGAAGACACGCTCTCGGGTGGTTGCGGTGGAGGACAGTTGTGACCTGGCCTTCTTCGATGCCTTCAACGCGGCCTGCTCCAGCGCCTCCGTTGCGTGCCTGATGCCACGCCTGCATGGCGACGTGGCCACCCTGCGCATCGTGAAGGATTCCGAGGAGATCGAGCTCATGCGTCATGCGCAGGGCATCACCGACGCCGCCTTCGAGCACATCTGCGGCTACATCCGTCCAGGACTGACCGAGCAGCAGATCCGCCTGGAGCTCGAGAGCTACATGTTCGCCAACGGTGCCGACGCCCTGTCGTTCCCCTCCATTATCGCGACGGGCTCCAATGGCGCCAACCCCCACGCGCAGCCGGGAGAGACCGTCGTCCAGAGGGGCGACCTCATCGTGATGGACTACGGGGCCGGCTATCGAGACTACCACTCCGACATGACCCGCACCGTGTGCGTGGGCGAGCCCTCGCAGGAGCAGCGCCATGTCTACGAGGTGGTCCGCAAGGCCCACGAGGCCTGCGCCGCAGCTGCCAAAGCCGGCTGCATCGGCCGGGACATCCATCAGATCGCCGTCGACGTCATCTCGGACGCCGGCTATGGCGACTACTTCAAGCACGGGCTGGGCCACGGCGTCGGGCTGGAGATCCACGAGCTCCCGGGCTTCGGGCGCCTGTACGACAAGGAGATTCCCGCAGGGTCGGTCGTCACCATCGAGCCAGGCGTCTACCTGCCGGGAAAGTTCGGCATCCGCCTGGAGGACTGCGGGCTGGTGAGCGAGGAGGGCTACCGACCCTTCACCCATGCGTCCCACGAGCTGCGCGTCGTCGGCTGCTGATATGTAGAAAGCGCTGCTCATCAGCGCCTGCTTTGTCGAAGGTCGCCCGTGGCACGTTCGGGTGGGTTCGCGAACGCTATGCGCGACATGGGGACGAGGTCGCCGGTCAGCTCGCTACGCCTCGATCCAACCGTCTGCTGACGCTTCCTGAAAAGACCCTTGCCCCCCCCTCCTTCTGTGGTATCGCTATACATAACGTAACAACTCTACAAAAGGGGCTGCCTATGGAATCGGTATCGACAGTGGTCGGAAGGATAAGAAGGGCCAGGGTGGCCATGCTGGCGGTGACGCTGCTGGCCACCCTGGCCCTCTTGGTGGGGCTGGACACGCGAAGCGCCTTTGCCCAAGAGCTCAGCTTGGATGACGTGACCATCCAGTCCTTCAAGATCATCGACACCACGCACGGCGATGCGGAGATCGAGTACTCGCTGAGCTCGGAAGCTTCGCCCAAGACGGATCCGGCCGCGTTCAGCAATGCGATTTGTGAGGGCCAGAAGGTCTCGTCGCTTAAGCTCGAGGCGAAAGTTGCGTATGACGGCAGCGACGCCATCCAGGATGGGGATACGTTGACGATTCCAGCATCGGTTGGACGAGGCCTGAATTTCGCCCCCCGTCCCTTGCTTGATGGCGACAATAATCAGTTGGGTACTTTTGAGTACATCGACGGTAAATTCGTGCTCAAGTTCAGCGGGGATTACCTCAAAAACCACAGTATTAAAAAATTCGAAATGACGCTTCAGACAGGCGAGATGTTGCAGTATCGCGAGGACTTAGGACGCTCGATGACGTTGGGCGATCGTGCCCTTGCCAAGGGCGTGCTTGGAAAAGACACTCTCTATGCCGCCCATGAGAAATACTACGTTATTACCAAGACTATTGGGACAACAGATCAATCAATCGCCTCCATAGTTGATTCAACCACTAATCATAGTGTGACCTGGGATATAAAAATACACAACGATAAGGCTGTTGTAGACAACCAGGGTTTTTATATGCCCTATATGCTAGAGCACAATGGAGCCTACAATCCTAATTCATTCACCGGAGTGTATGAGGAAAGCACCTTTACCGATTGCACAATCGAGCCAGAGATAATCAAGAGTTGGTCGGAATTTACAGGAATTGACGATCAGGGGAAAGTGGTATCCGGATGGTACGCACAGTCCTTCTCTACAAGCGCTTTGCTTACTAAGGTTGACCAGGGAACAAAAAGCAAGAGCGAGGTCAAAGCTGCTTTGCAGAATGGCCAGTACTGCATGTATGATAACCACGATGGCAGCTATACCTTTATGCTGAAATGGTGGGACATGAATGATCCTGCCGGCCCTAAATACGACGATCTCGCCGGTGTTGCAGATGCAGGCGGCATGGGAAACCTTCTCAAGAATAAATATTCAGAAATTTTTGGAGGCATGTCTTCCACGACGATTGAAAAAATCAATCAGACATATGCGGGGAAAGCTCTGCAAAATATTTCCGTACGTGTTCGGGTCGTCCATCCGGTTGTAAACACGCCGACCGATAAGACGGGCACCGTTGAAATGACAAGCGATCAGGGTTCGTTTACGTCGTCCGCGACGGCCACCTTGACTCCCTCAAGTGCCGCCATCGATGCGCCGGCAGATCCTCTGACTGTCAAGATGCTCAAGACCGATAAGGAAAGCGGTGCGGCTCTCTCCACCGGTTTCTCTTTCAAACTCCAGTCCTCGGATGATGGCGGAACGAGCTGGACGGATGTTGCAGTGGATGCTTCCATGCTCGACGTAGGCTCCCTCAACCCTGACGGCACTCTCACGCCCGATGCCAATGGCGCCATCCAGGTCAAAGGCCTCACCGGCGGCATGATGTATCGCTTCGTGGAAGTCTCGCACGCCAACGGGTATCCCGACGTGGCTGTCGACGAGGCGCATCCCAACGATGCCGATCATACGACCTCGGCAAACTCCGAGGCGGTTACGGTGACGAGTCAGGGTTCCGGGCAAGTCATCACCATGTACAACCAGAAGGCCAAGGTGGATGTCTCAGGTGTGAAGACCTGGGACGACGACAACGACCGCGATGGCGCGCGCCCTGCTTCCATTACCGTCAACTTGCTCCGGGACGGCACGCCGATCGATTCCAAGACGGTCACGCCCGATGCTTCGGGCACGTGGGCCTATAGCTTCTCGGGCCTCGCTCAGTACGATTCGGTGGACGGACACGAGTTCAGCTATCGAATCACGGAAAACGCCGTTGCCGACTATGCGACCGTGATCAACGGCTACGACATCACCAACTCTCACACGCCAGGTAAGACCTCGGTCACCGCTACCAAGGCATGGGACGACGGTGCGAATGCCGACGGAATCCGCCCGACATCCGTCCAGCTGCAGCTCCATGCCAACGGGGTTGCCCTGGGAGCACCGGTTGCCGTGGATGCGGCGAGCGGCTGGACTCATACCTGGACGAATCTCAACGAAAAAGATGCGGGTGCGGACATCGCCTATACGGTAGAGGAAACGGATGTTCCTACCGGATACACCT